>Ga0207113_1040_pt1 | contig 47864 bp, 28 predicted proteins | sample Alteio_BWMinHeat_69_FD_153559 | JGI IMG/M metagenome (GOLD analysis project Ga0207113, IMG submission 153559) | Enriched cells from forest soil in Barre Woods Harvard Forest LTER site, Petersham, Massachusetts, United States -... | ecosystem: Environmental > Terrestrial > Soil > Temperate forest >... | reverse complement strand
AAGTTGAAAGAGAGTGCATCAACTTGCAGACTTGCAGGCCTGACCCTAACCCCTGACCCTAACCCCTCTGCTCTCCCAAGATCATGAAGCATGATGACTAAGAAGCTCTTATAAACTTCTTAGCCATGAATAATACTAAGACTAGCCAATTAGACCTGCTATTCCACGTGTTATTCTAGTACGAAGCGAAGTGATTTCTGCTTGCTGTGCTTGTATTTGCATAGCATCGAACCCTATCCGTGCGTTTTGTTGAGATACTTGTCTATGTAGTACAGCATTCTGTTTTCTATAATGACAAGCACATGTTATTGTTGCCAGCGCAGTTACTGCAGCTAACGTACAAATAGTAAGTGCAGGATTTTTACTTGCAAATTCTATTATTTCGTCTCCTGCATTAACACAAAATTGTGCGAAAGTACTAGCTCCACTAGCTGCTGCTTCAAAACATGGACCCATTTTAAACCTCATATTTAATTGTTATTTTTAATTCTACAATTGCCATTATATACTAAAATTAAATTACATGCAACTGATTTGTAACACTGATTTGTAACATTTTGTTAGCGCAAAATAGAACTCCCGGCGCTTTCTGTGTTTTTTGGGTTTATGGACCAGGAAAAAAGCAGATTTACATCTTAGATATTTCTCCTCATCCATAATCGAATCCTTCGGTGTCGTTTGTCTTTTTAATTATCTCTGTAGATAGCTTTGCGATGATCTATATCTATGATAAAGACAAGAACTTTGTCATCGATAATTGTGTAGACTACGCGATAGTCTCCAACTCTCAATCTTCTATAACCTTTTAAACTATATTGTAAAGGCTTTCCGAAAGAAATAGGATTGACGGTTAATTTTTTTTCAATTGCATTCCGGATCATCTCTCTCATTGGCTTAGAGATTTTTTTTAATTTTTCTTCGATGTCGGTATCGTGAGTGTGTATATCTTGTCAATTTTCATTTTTCGTTCTTTTCTTCTTTCCTCTATTCTGGTATTTTGTTATTGTTCTTTTCAGTATATAGAATATTTTCAACAATCTGATGATAAGGAATCGATTTGCTATGGAAAAACAAAAAAGCTGGCAGTTTTATCTCATTCTTGCAGTTCTCATTTTAACTATTTACAACATTTTGCCGACCGTCTTTTATTACACTAAGCCATTAGGAGCTCCAATAGATGAGCCGCGCGCAGAAGTGGTTGCTCAAGATGCTTTAGAACGTGTAAATGCCCTTGAAGAGGATTCGATCACATGGTTGTCATCTTTCAGCAAGCTTTTAGGTGTGCATCCAACGACGATCGCTTTGAAAGAGGGGAGTCCCGGACTGATTGAGTTGACATTCAAAAATGCCGCTGAAGCTGATCTTTTTCGCCAGTTTCTCCCTAGAGCCGGCGCATTGGTGACATTTGTTCCCGCGCAACTCGAGCTGTATCAGGGCGTTGTTGAAGTACCTGAAAAAGTTGTCGTCTCTCGTCAAATTAATATGCATTTTACTCCTGCGGAGACAAAGTCCCTTTTCCAGTTTACCTCTAGGATAGACAACAATGGAAATGTAGCTCCTTTCTATCGTGAACTCGTTTATGACAGAGCAGCGCAGATTGCGTTGGCTTTTGGGGGACCAAGTAAGACAGGGCAGCAAATGGCTGCTGTTGTCCAGAGTCCTTCCGATGCCTCTTACGATAACATCATCATTATGATTGCGAAAGATCTCGTCGATGCCGATATGATCATTGGTAAAAGCAGCCCAGTCATTGTACAACGTTACAATTCGACATTTGCACAAAGTAATGAGAGCGACAATGCTGCGATCGTTCAGAAGTTTTTGACTAAGGTGGATGGATTGAAAGAGCGTTTGAAAACGCAGCGAGTTTCTGTTGCAGAAGAGCAGAAAAAACTTAAAGAACAGGGCCTATCCTCTTCTGAGTCAGGACAGGATCACTTGCTTGTTTTACTGGACAGTCAGATTAAATCTCTCGACTCTGCAGGGGAAATTATCCGAAAAAACAATGAATTATTCAAAAATCCACAGCGGCCGTTGACTATTGCTCAGGTGACTGCGGCTCTTAAAAAAGGACAATCGGACAAAACCTCTGTTCAAGTTCTCGATTTGGAAGGGCGTAATCCTTTTGTTCAAGCTCTTGTGATTGACTGGGACAATGATACGATTAGTTTACAATTTTATCCCGACTTACAAAGATTGCGTGCTAGCGTCGAGAACACAGAGGTAGCAGCTTATCAGAAAGAGCGAGTGAATCAATTTATTATTAACGAGGTTGCTAGAGCCTCTCGCATTGCCGATGAGACATTCCTTCCTAACGAAGGAACTTTCTCTCTAGCACTGAATACTCTTACCGATGCAAAGAGCTTTCTAGCTCTTAATCTCGGTGCTCTTGCTGAAAAACAAGTACAACAGCTGAAGCAGCAACTGCAAGCAGCTTGGATGCCAAGACATATCGATTTAAATCGAGAGGCTTACCCCATTCACGATTACGCTTCTTTTTTGAAGTTGAAGCCAGAAGATCAGAAATTAGGTTTAGTTGTTTATGCTCCTTCATTAAGTGAGGAAGCGCCGCTTCCAGGGTTCCGCGTAGGATCCGTTTATATCATTGCTCGTGGTCTTGATACAGTGATCCAAAAATATCAGCAGACGCCGGAAAGCGAAGCAAGCCAACTATTTCAGAAAGACATCACTCAATTGACAAGCCTATTGCAGCAAAGTGGTTTTATTGGTTATTCAGGAGCTTCTTTTGGGTTGGGTAGTCAATTTAGCAAGGACTATGTTTTTGAGCTTAGCGATTACTATGGCAATGTTTTAAAAGCCACACGTGAAAATTTTGTTGTGAAAGGAAGCAAACGTTATGGAGTGCTCGATTTCACAGATGTGGAGCAACGCATTCTCGCAACGAATAAAATTGAAGATCGAATTCAAGAAGATCTCCTAAAATGGAGAGAGGAATACAACTCTGCTCAAGTCGATCTCAACGCGACAAGTAAGTATCTCGTTCCTGCTCCAACAAAAAATGTCTACTGGGAAAACTTTAAGTTGAGTTTTGTGAAGTATTTTCGCGGTGATGATCGCAAGATTCTGAAGTGGGGCTTGGATCTTTCCGGAGGAAAGACAGTGCGCATTGGTCTTAGAGACCATAACAACCGCGTTGTTACGGATCCCGACGACCTTAAACAAGCTGTCAATGAGCTCTATACTCGTATCAATAAGATGGGTGTTTCAGAGCGCAGTATCCGCATAGAAAACAATAATATTATCTTGGAGTTTCCAGGTTCTCAAGCGCTATCTGCAGCGGAGCTTATTAAAGCCTCGGCGATGTACTTCCATATCGTCAACGAAAAGTTCACTCCGACAAATCCATTGCTTAAAGACTCTGTCAACCAGTTCCTTCAGAATGTGTGGAATGAAGCTGTCGTCACTAACCGCAAGGATATAGAAAGTATCAATGAGATTGCTTGGCAGCATCTTGGTGCAGATTCCATTGAGGGACAAGAGACCCGTCCACGCAGCGATGCCTCTAAAATACTGTGGGATAATGGACTCCGTTTAGCTAACCCTAAAAACAGCAACGTCTCTTCTTCTTTTGATGATACATTGTCAGCTGTTAGCATGATGCGCGGTGATGATTTCATGGAGTGGGAAGGACAGTCTCATCCGTTGACATTTGTTTTCCATAATTATGCCTTAGAAGGTTCTAGTCTTACCAATATTATGGCTGGTTATGATCCTTCCGAAGGGAATGTTCTTTCTTTTGCTGTGAAAGGCTCTTATGAAGGATCTCAAGCAAGTGACAGTGGAAGTCCGAGAGATGACTTTTATGCATGGACATCGCAATTTGCTGAAGATAAAATTGCCGGTACAGCTAAAGATGCGTATACAAATGGACGTGGATGGCGTATGGCTGTGATTCTCAATGGCTCTGTGATTAGTAAGCCTGCATTGAGAGCAGCATTGCGCGACGGTGGAACGATTAGTGGTCGTTTCTCACAAAGAGAAATCAATCAACTTGTTGCTGATTTAAAAGCAGGATCGTTGAGCTTTACGCCGAAAATTTTGTCAGAGCAAAATGTCAGTGCTGAACTCGGTCATGAAGAGCGTTTTAAGGGGATTGCCGCTTCCGTTGTTGCCGTCTTGCTCGTCGTTATCGCGATGGTTGGTTATTACCGGTTTGCTGGCGTTGTTGCCTCATGTGCCGTTTTACTCAACATCCTCATTATGTGGGGAGTATTGCAAAATCTTGGTGCCGCTCTTAGCTTGCCTACAATTGCAGGTATCGTATTGACCATTGGAATGGCCGTCGATGCAAACGTTCTTGTCTTTGAAAGAATCAGAGAAGAATTTGCCATTTCTGGAAGGATTGCATCGGCAATTCAGGCCGGTTACCGCAAGGCATTTAGTGCGATTGTCGATTCAAATATCACGACGATTATTGCTGCGTTGATTTTGATTCAGTTCGACTCAGGACCAATCAAAGGTTTTGCCGTTTCACTGATTGTTGGTATCGTCTCTTCGATGTTTACATCGTTGTTCATGACTCGTTATTTCTTTGCTGGCTGGGTGCAGAATCCAACCCATAAGAGATTGGACATGGCACAGTTTGTTGGACATACAAGTTTTGATTTCATGGCACAAACAAAGAAAGCTGTCATTATTTCAGTTGTTATCATGATTGCAGGTTCCTTCTTGTTCGTGTCTCAGCGTAACACAATGTTGGGAATGGACTTCACAGGAGGGTACTCTCTTGTTGTCGATGTGGAAGATAAGGCAGGAGTTTCTAATTACAGAGAACTCGCTACCGATGCTCTGCTCGCTAAAGGAGCAACGACAGGTGATATTCAAGTACGTGAGCTAAGCCGTCCTAATCAATTGCGTCTTCAATTTGGTATGAGCATGGAGGAGTTGGGGCATCCGTTCCACAATCTTCCTGAGTCAATGACGGAAAGTGCTATTGTTTATTCTTATCAGGAAAACCCGCGTCTAAGTTGGGTCGTAAACGCCTTGCAGGATGGTGGTTTGACCATTCAAAAAGCACAGTTGAACGTGTTGGATAAAGATTGGACAATCATGAGTGGTCAGCTTTCAGAGACAATGCGTGACAATGCGCTTATCGCCTTGGCGATTGCTTTAGCAAGTATTTTGTTCTACATTACACTTCGCTTTGAGTTTACTTATGCATTAGGAGCTGTTGTAGGATTGATCCACGATGTCATCATTACCCTTGGTGTGATGGCAATGTTCCATCGATTGGGCTTTGCAGTACAAATCGATCTTCAGGTTATCGGGGCCATCATGACGATTATCGGATACTCCCTCAATGACACAATCATTGTCTTTGATAGGATCCGTGAAGATCGAAAATTGCATCGTAGAATGCCATTTATCGAGATCATTAATGGAGCTTTAAATACGACGTTGAGTCGTACGTTAATGACTTCTGGAACAACACTCCTCGTGTTGCTTGCTCTTGTGTTCCTTGGAGGGAAGACGATTTTTGCCTTCTCCCTAGTGATGACCATCGGAGTCCTTGTAGGAACGTTTTCTTCCTTGTTTATCGCATCCCCTGTGATGCTTTATTTCCATAACCGTGAAATGAAAAAAGAAGAAGCTGCTCTCTCTAAAAAGGAAATATAATGCTCTCTTGGCACCATGTGAATGAAGAGTCTTTGTGGGTCTACCCTAAGGTAGACCCCAAACTAAAAGAAAGCATTATCAAAGAATTTAAGATCCATCCTGTTATTGCTCAGATTTTGGTTTCTCGTGGTTTTACCTCTTTAAGCGATATTCACAATTATTTGTATGCAAAGCTTCCCGACTTGCATGATCCTTTTCTTATGGCTGAGATGCCTGAAGCTGTCGATCGCGTGTGTAAGGCCATTAAGGACTCAGAAAACATTCTTGTCTACGGCGATAATGATGTTGATGGAATGACCGGGACAGCCCTGTTGACAGAGTTTTTGCAGAGTCTTGGCGCCAACGTATTTTTCTATATTTCTAAAAGGGAATCATCGCGACAAAACCTTATTGTCGAGGCATTGGAATATGCCATCAAGAATGAGTGTAAACTCTTAATTACAGTCGACTGCGGAATCACTGCAGCAACGGAAATCGCCAAAGTGGCAGAGCGGAATATTGATGTCATTATTACCGATCACCATGAGCCCACCGATAAAATACCCCATTGCGTTGCCACTTTAAACCCAAAACTTTTTAATAATCCTTATCCCAACCGCGATTTAACAGGTGTTGGAGTTGCATTTAAATTGGCCCATGGAATTACTAACCAGTTGGTTTCTGAAGGACGCATTTCAATTAAAAAAGTTGATTTAAAAAAGTATCTCGACTTAGTGGCCCTCGGAACGATTTCTGATATGGGAGCTCTGACGGGGGAAAATCGCATTCTTGTTCGTTATGGCATTCGCCAATTGCGAAAGACTAGGAGAATTGGACTGGCAAAACTCATTAGTGTTTGTGGAGTTGATCTCAATGCTCTTTCTACGTTTACAGTAGCGACGAAAATAGCACCTCGCTTGAATAGCTTAGGAAGGATTGATGATCCTCAGAAGGGCGTTGAAGTACTGCTGATTCGCAATGCTCAAATGGCTGAAAATATGGCGCAAGAGCTAGACCTCAATAATATTGAGAGACAAAAGATAGAGCGTACGATGTCGGCAGAAATGGAGCATATCCTTACTTTGAATCCTGAGATATTGAAAGAGAAAGCGATTATTATTCAGTCCGACAAATGGCACCCAGGTATTATTGCAATTCTTTCTACCCGTCTTTCTAAGGCCTACAATCGCCCTACCATTGTGATTGCACTCGATAAAGAGTTTGGCAAAGGATCATTGCGTTCGATTCCTGAGTTTCCTTTGCTTGATGTGTTAAAGGAGAGCTCCGATTTATTGGTGAATTTTGGAGGGCATGATTTTGCTGCAGGTTTTACGATTAAAGAGACCAATATCGAAGAGTTTAGAAGACGTTTTATCGAAGCCGCTGATTTAAAACTCCAGGCCGTTGATGTAAAATCAAAGCTCTATCTCGACGCTGAAGTCAATTTCCAAGATCTCACGTTTGATTTTATGGAATCGATGAAGCTTTTGGAACCATTTGGCAATGAGAATCCACAGCCAGTGCTGTATTGTGAAGCTAAACAGGCATGGCCGCCAAAAGTAACAGGCAAAACACATCTTAAGCTCTACCTGGAGCAGCAAGAGAGGATGCTTGAGGGGATTGCTTTTGGCAGAGCTTCTAGCAGTCCAATGCTTCGTAAAAACAACCTTCTTTTGCGCGTTGCTTTTACTCCACAAATCAATAATTTCCAAGGTCAGAGCATTCAGCTGATGATCCGCGATTTCATCGTCGTTAATTAGACAAATCAGTTCGAAATCTAGGCATAAGAGCGTTTAATGCGGGTGTTGCAGCATGAGAAGTTGCAGCCTGAAAGCGAGATACCGGAAAACTTAACGCAAACACTGTGCGGCATGAAAGTGAGATACCGGAAAATTTAACGCAAAGGCGCAAAGACGCTAAGGCGCAAAGCCTTCGGCTGCCTGAGTTGATGTATCGAACTTTTTAAGCTCCTCGCAAGCTCGGACCTTAAAAAATACATTTCTTCTAAGTGGGGCCCCTGGGGCCCCACTTAGAAGAAGATATTGATTGCTGAGCTTGCGAAGCAATCATTTTATGACATACTAAACATTGAAAGAACCGAAGGCTTTGCGCCTTTGCGTTGAAATTTTCTGATATCTTGCTTTCATGCCGCAACATTCGCGTTGAAATTTTCTAATTTTCTGTGCTCTGATGTTAGAATGTCGGGTCGGACTCGGAAGAAATCACAGCAAGAATGACTCTATATGAAAATAGAGCGAATATTATTTACCAATGAATAGGGATTTAGAACTATAGGTGGCATCGATTCTCGATAAACTTCTAAAATGAGGCGGATTCTATCGATGCATGAAAAGGAACTTGGAGGTGTAGATAGAGAAATTTGTTTTATATAATCTCTATTTTTCCTTCTCTTTTCCACTACCTTTGGGTAGGATATGTCGCTAGTAATATCGTTTCCTGACAAATCCTTAAAGCGGTAATCGAATTTGCTGTTTGGATTTACTATTTGATTGATTCCATTACTCGCTATTGCAGCCTTCGGGGCAGATACTCGTCTATGTGGTCCTGCACAAAGTTGGAAGTAGTCTGCGATATTTAAACGACCAATTGGAACATCTTTACCGACGTTACATGCCATTAAAATGATATCTGCTTCAGGGTCTAATTTTTCAAACGAAATTTTATCTACGCAAACATTTTGTATTTTATCATCCTCTACGGTAACGATGTGTTCTTTGCCTGGTGCAATTGCATATGGGCATCCGTGCATTTTAAAATACAATGTTTTAATCTTTTTACCTTGTCGATGAATCTTATCAATTGCATTGTTAATATCTGCAACAGTATCGACTTGCTTTGAAACGATTGAGCAGGTCTGTGCTAATTTTTTAAAAATTTCAAATTCTTTGCTAGATAGTTTATTCGCCCCTCCAGTTAAATCAGATGTGGCTCTACATATTAATACAACGTCTTTTTTACTTTGATCATCAGCAATTTTATTTAACCTACTCGACCGTATTAAACTGGGGATTTCTAGCATGGCAACCCCAGTCGATATTATTAGAGGAATTAGATGAGGAAGTACTCGAGATTCACCAGCGATAAGCATTAATGCATTTATTGAATAAATTGCACCTATTCGACATATTCCACATGCAATGTCATAGTTAGGAGGGCGGTATTGATATAAATCTTGAATTCCTTGTGCACCAGCCGATAAACTGTTTTTAAAATTATTTAGTGCGTTCATTTTTACTTTTTGTATCGATAAATTTTTATAAAGATATAATTATTTTATTTTGAAGTGATTCTATAACAAATATTATTTAAAATGCAAGCGAAAAATTGTCCGAAAATGATCAGGTGTGTAATTAAAAAGTTGTTTTGATGATTTTCCTGCGCCAGCTGCCAGGGCTAGTAGGGGGCTTTGAGTGGGGCCATTTTTGATTCCTAACTAGTTATCTGAAGTTATATATAGTTATAGCAAAAACCTGCTATAACTACCAATAACTAAAGATAACTCACCAAAAATTCGCGTTTTTTAAGGTCCTTTAGGGAGCAATTAAAGGTGTAAATTGATAAAATGCGCTAGGTAAACCACGTTTTAACAATTTTCTATTGCTACGCGAAGCGTTTGGAGTGCGAAAGTCCTCTTTCGCTTTGTCGTTTAAGATAAAGCGAAAGGGGGCTTTCGCACTCCAAACGCTTCGCGTAGCAAAATATCGTTATCTAAAATGTTTATTTTTCACTTATGCAATTGCTTCTTTGGTGCTTTTTCCCTGTCAAAAAAACACTGGATTTTATTAATTCAAAAGACTATGAGTAAGTAATATAACGTTACGTATTTTGTGGATGTGTTTATGAAATCGGAAGATCTGATCGATAGCGGCTGTCAAAATCCTAGTCTTTTTGAGGAAATGTATGCTCGTTATCTTCAGGATCCTACCTCTGTCGATGCTTCGTGGAGAAAAATCTTTGGTGCGTTAGATAGTGTTCCTGAGTCTATTACAACAAGCTCTCCCGAATCAGAAACTTCTTGTGATGCTTGGCGCCTATGTAACCTGATAGAAGCTTACCGCATGTACGGTCATCTTTGTGCCAAGACGAATCCTCTTTCTACATCTCCCATTTCGGAACCTAATGAATTGAGTTTAGAGCATTTGGGATTTAATCGTCTCGATCTTTCACGTAACTTCCCTACCCATGGGTTTTTGAAGGAACAAGAGGCTCCCTTGGTAGCCATTGTCGATGCATTAAAAGCAACCTATTGCGATAAGATAGGGATTGAATACATGGGACTCGAAAATCCTGTCATGGAGAAATGGTTGCAGCAACGGATTGAATCTAACCACTTTAAAAATAACTTTACAGTTGATCAAAAACGAAAAATTTTAGAATATTTAAATAAATCTGAAGTGTTTGAGTCTTTTCTTCATACCAAATACGTCGGACAAAAGCGTTTTTCCCTCGAGGGTGCTGAAACTTTAATACCCATGTTGGCTACACTATTGGAAGAGGGGACAGCCTGTGGTGCCGAAGAGTATTTTATTGGGATGGCCCATAGAGGGCGTCTCAATGTCTTGTGTAATATTTTCAATAAGTCATATGCCGATGTTTTTTCTGAGTTTGACGAGGGATATGTATCTACTTCTTCAGAGGGAACAGGGGACGTGAAGTACCACAAAGGTTTTTATTCTGAGGTAGAAATTAAACCTGGAAAACGTGTGAAGGTCACATTGACGCCTAATCCAAGTCATCTTGAAGCCGTTGATGGAGTTGTTGAAGGGGAGGTTAAAGCACGTCAGATTCTTTGCAATGATGATAAGCAGGAGAAAATCATCCCTATTCTCATTCATGGAGACGGAGCTTTATCTGGCCAAGGCATTGTCTATGAAACATTGCAGCTTTCCCGTTTGGAGGGATATTCTACAGGGGGGACGATTCACATCGTCATTAACAACCAGATAGCCTTTACCACGCTGCCAAAAGATAGTCGGTCGACTCGTTATTGCACTGACATTGCGCGTGCTTTTGAAGCTCCGGTGTTTCATGTCAATGCTGAAGACCCTGAAGGCTGTGTTTATGCCGTTAAGTTGGCCATTGCTTTAAGGCAGAAGTTTCATTGCGATGTTTTTATCGATCTCAATTGTTACCGCAAATATGGGCACAATGAGGGGGATGAACCCTTTTTCACACAGCCTCTAGAATATCAGTTTATAAGGAAGAAAAAAAATATTAGAGAGCTGTATTTGGATACTTTGATTGGGGAGAGGCACATTGAAAGACAAATGGCCGATACGTTGCAGGCAGAGTTTAAATCCCTCCTAGAATCTTCTATGCAGAAAAACAAAATTTCCAATGAAAAGAAAGAAGAAAAAAAGAAAGAGAATAGAGCTTCGGTTCAAAAACCGACTACAGCAGTTCCCCTAAAGACCCTTGAGGAAGTAGGGCAGCAAATGTGTGCGCTTCCTTCCGATTTGACAGTCCATCCTAAGATTGCTTCATTGCTAAAAGAACGTGTGGCAATGGTTAAAGATGGTAAACCGATTGATTGGGGGATGGGTGAATTACTTGCCTATGCGACTCTATTGGTCGAAAAAATCGATGTCCGTTTGTCTGGGCAGGACTCTTGCCGAGGGACGTTTAGTCATCGACATGCCTCGCTTGTTGATCAGGCTAAGGAAAATCGTTATGTTCCATTGCGTTTTCTTAGGCCCTCTCAGGGACGTTTTGATGTCTATAACTCTTCCCTTTCTGAATATGCCGTTTTAGGATTTGAATTTGGATATAGCGCCGTTAATCTCGGTGCTTTGGTGATCTGGGAAGCTCAATTTGGGGACTTTTGCAATGGAGCTCAGATTATTATTGATCAGTTTATTGTTGCTTCTGAGCAGAAATGGGGGCAGCAATCGGCGTTAACATTATTTTTACCTCATGGGTATGAGGGGCAAGGTCCAGAGCATTCGTCTGCTAGGATGGAGCGTTTTCTTTCATTAGCTGGACATGATAATGTGCGTATTGTGATTCCTACAACTCCGGTGCAGCTATTTCATCTGTTGCGTCGTCAGGCATTGTCCTCTTCTCGTAAGCCATTGATCGTATTCACCCCTAAGGCATTGTTGCGTCATCCTAAATGTGTGAGTTCTCTTACCGATTTTACACAAGGGGAATTTCAAGAGGTTTTGCTCGATCCTAACCCACCAAAAGTTGTGAGACGTCTCGTTTTTTGCACCGGAAGGGTTTTTTATGATTTAATCGCCGAAAGGGAAAAGCAGGGTATCGACGACTGCATGATTGTGCGTATAGAGCAGCTGTACCCCCTTGACACCGTAAAGATAAAATCGGTTATAGAAAAGCAGAAAGTAAAAGAGTGTTTGTGGGTTCAGGAAGAACCCAGTAATATGGGGGCATGGGGGTATATTCGACCACTTATTTCTGAATTGCTTCCAGATGGAATAAAGTTGAGTTATGTTGGCCGTGAGCAAAGTGCTTCGACAGCCGTAGGATCACATGCCACCCATAAGAAGGAACTGGCAGAAATTTTAGAGGCTTTTGCAAAAAAATAGAGAGATGACGCATGAAAATAGAAATTAAAGTACCTGCAATGGGAGAGTCTATTTCAGAGGTGACAATTGGGACATTCCTTAAAGCAGCGGGGGAGCGTGTCTCTACTGATGATGAATTGGTAGAGCTTGAAACCGACAAAGTGAATCAGGTGTTGTATGCCCCATGCGCAGGGGTGTTGACATGGAGTGTCGCTAAGGATGATGTTGCTAAAATTGGACAAATTATCGGTTCTATTGACAGTGCTAATGTGGCAACTCCTGCTTCTCCTCCTAAAGTGGAAACGACAACCCCAGCAGCTCCGGAAGAGAAGAAAATTAAGAACGCCCCGACACCGCATTCTGGTGGCGAAGCTCGAGTGAAAAAGGAACAGTTTGTGTCTGAGTTACTTTCTCCTGCAAGTGAAAAGGCACCTCCATCTCCATCTATTCACGCTGCAGAGACCCCTGCCCCGGTCAAATCAATAGGAGCACGCACGGAGGTACGGCAGAAAATGTCGAAGGTGCGCAAATTGATTGCGACTCGTTTGGTCGATGTGATGCAGCACACAGCGATGCTTACAACGTTTAATGAAGTTGATATGACAGCGATTATGGAGCTGAGGGAGTCTTATAAAGAGTCTTTTGTCAAACAACATAACGTGCGTCTTGGTTTTATGTCATTTTTTATTAAAGCCGCCGTTTCGGCAATGAAGGCATTTCCAGAAGTGAACGCGTATATTGATGGCGATGAGATTGTCCATCGCCACTACTTTGATGTGGGCGTAGCCGTCGCAACTGATCGAGGGTTAATCGTCCCTGTGGTCAGAGGATGCGATCAGCTCTCCTTTGCAGGTATTGAGCAGGCAATCGAAAAGTATGCGAAGAAGGCACGTGAAGGGGGATTATCGGCTGATGATCTACAAGGAGGTGGTTTTACCATCACTAATGGAGGTGTTTATGGATCGTTGTTGTCTACTCCTATCCTCAATCCACCTCAGTGTGCGATCTTGGGAATGCATAAAATTATGAAACGTCCCGTCGTCGTTAACGATGCCATTGTGATTCGTCAGATGATGTATTTGGCATTGAGTTATGATCATCGGATCTTAGATGGAAAAGAAGCTGTGTCGTTTTTAGTGCATATTAAAAACTGTTTGGAAGCACCTTCGCGACTCCTCCTCGAAATCTAAGTTATAAGGACTTTAAGAGGCGATTGCATAGGTGAATAACGATATTTTACTACGCGAAGCGTTTGGAGTGCGAAAGTCCTCTTTCGCTTTGTCATTTAAAAGCGAAAGAGGACTTTCGCACTCCAAACGCTTCGCGTGGTAACAGGGTTAGGCCGACCCCCGTTTTAAAGGTCCTTGGCGTCGTTTGTCCTTGTTTTTTAAGGAGTTCTTAATGAATTTTGATCTTATTGTGGTTGGATCTGGTCCTAGTGGATATGTAGCAGCTCTTAGAGCTGCGCAGCTTGGATTAAAGGTTGCTTGTGTTGAAAAGGAAGGAACCTTAGGCGGAACGTGCCTTAATGTAGGCTGTATTCCATCGAAATCGTTATTGGAGTCTTCTGAACGCTATGAATGGTTGCAGAAGTCGGCTAGTGACCATGGAATTGTTATAGGACAGCTAGATTTTGATTTCAAAGCGATGATGAAAAGAAAGGAAAAGATCGTTGGAGGACTCATCGAAGGGATCGTTGGGTTATTTAAACAAGCCGGTATTGAGCATTTAAGAGGTAAGGCAACGTTTGTTAGTCCAAACACTTTAAAAATCACCTCCAATGATGAAAAGAAAACAATTAGCAGCGCTCATATTATTATTGCAACTGGTTCAGAACCCATACAGCTTCCCTTTCTTCCTTTTGATGAGAAAATTGTCGTCTCTTCTACTGGCGCCCTCAGCTTATCAGAGATCCCTAAACGTCTAGTGGTCATTGGAGGCGGAGTGATTGGCCTAGAACTTGCCTCTGTCTATCGTCGTTTGGGATCTGCTGTCACCGTTGTTGAAATGTTAGATAGAATAGCTCCGACAATGGACCAAGCGTTAAGTAAGCAACTGCTGCAATCTTTAAAGAAGCAGGGAATGGAGTTTCTGTTAGGAGCAAAGGTAAAGAGTGGAAAAAAAATTGGCAACGGAATGACCATCGCTGTTGAACAGGAGGGAAAGGCAATTTCTATCGATGCTGATGTCGTTTTAGTTGCTGTTGGTCGTCGTCCTTATACTCAGGGACTAGGACTCGAATCTGTCGGAGTAGCATTGGCGCCCAATGGATTGATCGTGGTGAATGGAAATTTTCAGACATCGCTTTCTCATATTTATGCGATTGGCGATGTGATTGATGGTCCGATGTTGGCTCATAAAGCCTCTCATGAGGGGGTCGCCGTCGCTGAGATCATTTCGGGAATATCGGCTAAAGTGAATTATGCAAGCATTCCAAGTGTCATTTATACTCATCCTGAAGTCGCTTCCGTTGGTTTTAGTGAGCAGGAGGCTATTGCCCTTGGTCTTGAAGTGGCGGTTGGGACCAGTTTTTTTCGCGGGAATGGACGTGCCCGTTGCAGTGGGGAGACAGAAGGTTTTGTGAAGGTGGTTGCCGAGAAGAAGACAAGGAAGTTGCTTGGGTTGCACATCATTGGATCTCATGCTTCAGAGCTCATTCAGGAAGGAGTCCTTGCAATTGATAAACAAGCGACCCTTGATGATATCATTCATAGCTGTCATGCCCACCCAACATTATCGGAGACGGTGATGGAAGCATGTCAGCAGGCGAAGTAATGAAAATTTAACAGGATAGGCAGCTCAAAATTCGTTTTAAATCTGGAGTGTGTTATGTCTTTAATTGGAAAAGGGGCTTTTTTTCCGCAGCGAAGGGATTTTTCGCCGGCGTTACCACTTGCCGCAAAATCTAATCCTTCAGGTTTGCATCAGCCACAATCCAATGACCCTCCTTCTAGCCCACAGTGGGAAACATTCAAATCGCTCTATATTCCTGAGGAAGAACGACTAGAAACGGCTGTGCAACTTTTAGTCGGCAATAATGATCATGCCGATTCCTTAAGCCAATTGAATTTGACATCTGTTGCACAATTTACCGAAGCAATAAATGCGTTTGATAAGATTTGCGCTCTCGTAATATCTAAGACTTCCTATGCGGAAGAAAAAGAAGGGCTTGAACTTTATCAGTATCATTTTTTAGAAAAATTAAAAATTTCGAGTCTGATCACTGAAAACACTGTAGATGAGTGGTTAGAGCTTCTCCCCAATGATGTCAGGGGTGTAATAAAATCGCTTAAAGCCCTATGGAAACAAGAGCGTGCAAAATTAGAGCAGACGGAAGAAGGGGGATCTCGAGAGGAAATTGCTATAAAGCTTCGAAAGGTTATACAAGCGAGCAATCAAATTGAAGCGATGCTTTCACAGGTAGCTATAGGACTTGATATTCAACTTGCAATGATCCGAGAGCGACAAAAAAGGATTCATTTTATTTCCTCTTTAGCCGATGACTCAAATCTTTTTTCCCAATGGGCGGCCATTAAACAATCTCTTTCTCGGATAGAAAATGGATTAAAAAAAGCAAAAAGCATTTTACCCACTATCGTCGATGAAATTAAGGAACAAAACAAAAAATGGACTGATAAGTTAAGTCTTCTAGCACCTTCACCGGAATTGCCTCTTGTTCTTTCTGATGAAGAATTAAGTGCCCTTATCGATGAAGCACCCGTCGAAAGAATCGAAAGAAAAGAAAATAAGGTAATGATGGTGGCACGTGGGGCTATCAAAGGATTTTTCAATGTGCTGACAGAGCCGTGGAATCTCAGCAATCGTTCTAAAACAAGACTTTCGAATGTTTTTACGGCGCTAGAGCTTGGTAGCAGTGTCGTGGGACATTTAGATCGTTTTTTTCAGCCGCCATTAGTCCCTCCTCAGGCATCTTCAACGACTGAGGAGGCACCTCAGGAGTCTTCAACGACTGAGGAGGCACCTCAGTCGTTGAAGACGCCTGAGGTGCCTCCTCAGACCTCGGCTGCATCCAGGACAGACGGAATTGTGGTCTCTTTTTTTCGTGCACTGAAGGGCTTTTTTTCATTCACATCAGAAGCGACTCCTTCGCTATATCCCATCATCGTGAGCTCTCCACCTCTGCCTCTTGCTTTTGGGGAAATCAAACGCCTTGCGTGGGAATTGAAGTCCCTTGAAGAGCTGCCTAAAAATCTACCATGGTCGATCGATCTCGTCGAGGAGCGGGACATATTGGCAGAGCGAATGAGAGCTATTGCCTCTGAACTCAATGAATTGCGGTCAGCAGTAAATCCCGATTCTTCTCAGGTTTTTCGGATCATTAAAGACATTAAGGTGTTAGAACGGGACTTAGAAAGTTTTCGTACTAAAGGGATGCAATTTGCTGCCGATGAACATCAGCTAGCAGAGCTCGATCGGTTTTTGCAGCAGCCCACTCCTCCTATCGATAATGAACTCCTTCTTCATGTGATTGGAGATGCATATGGGAAAGACACAGATCTCGAAGGAGGACAAGCCGTTAAGAATCTTGATTATCTAACGGCTATGCTCAAAGAACGCATGGAAGCTCTTTCAAAGGATCCAGTCTGTTCCAATGAGGATCGCCAGGGGTTCTGTAAGGCTATTTTTGGAAATTCCGATATTGAAAAAATTAACGCTTTATCAACCGATCCAAAGACATTTGCGAGTTTACAGTTTCTTGTCCTGCAAGCAATCGAGATACGCACTGCGCTGGAAGGACCATTTGCATCTTATTACACAACGATGATGAGAAGTCTCGACGGACTGCAAAAAAGAGGCGATTCCTTCTTTTTTCCTTTTAGGTGGCCGAAGCATGCTGTAGCTTGTGAAGTCATTAAAGATATCAAAGATTCTTATACCGTGCGTATTTATAATACAGGAGAAGGTTCGGAAAGGCAGAAAGGAGTCTTTGTCGAATCGGAAGAGGCCTTTTTTAACAAACAACATCCCTACATAGAACTCGTTGGGGTCTCTAAAGATTCACTTAGTAGTATGGTTTTTCATAAGGGACTATGGGAATTGGCACAGAGCCAAGATCAAAAATTCGGTGCAAAGACTTTCTACGAGGGTATCCTTCCTTTACTCGGTGGTACCCCTTCAAAGGGCGCAACTTCCAATGTTGCGCTTGCAGAATTTCTAGCACCGCAAATATCAGGCACATGCTCCTATCGGGTGCTAGAGGCTGTTTTTAGCCAGAATTTCGGCAACACGGGACGTCCCCAAAAATTCAATTGGGAGGTGGCATTAAAGACTGTTGTGGGTTTCTACCAGCAGCATAAAAAAGAGCTGTTGACAGATGAAGTGACACGCAATAACCTGCGCAAGGCGTTGACAGAGCTCATTGCATTGACCAATTCCATGCACGCCAAGGGGGTGATTACTCTAGCAGAAAAGCATTTGGCGACGAGTAGAATATTAGGAATTAGCCATGCCCTCCATGCCACCACAAAGGCCGATAAAAAACTCTACCTTGCTTCTAGGGTAGCAGCTCCTTTAACTGCTTCAGAGGCAGTATTGCCTGAATTTTCTGGTTCTGTTTCTTACTCATCTGTCGAAATGAAGGGCAGTGTTGTGTCTCCCTATCATCCTGTCCCTATTTTAAGAAGATTGGAAGAGGCTGTTTCTATTGTATTTTCTCCAGAATGCATCGTTGAGCAGTTGACTAAATTCTATCAAGCTTATCCGGATGGACATATAGATGCCAGAACAAGCTCAGATATTTACTTTGTTTATACATTAACAAAGGCCTTTATTCAAAGATTACCTGCTCCTTCAAATGATTTTTGGGATTCTGTCCCATCATCGGATGTGGAAGAAACAATTAAAATGTTGGGGACGTTAAGCGATTTATTTCTTCGTAGCATCAACCAGATGGTAGGATCTAACCCTCTGTGGACTTCAGCAGAGTCAAGCCACGATTTTATTTCGCAAGTCAAACTGTTAACGTTACTCGATAAGTTATCTCAAAAGCTTTCTCCTGAAGGAATGTCATACCCGAATCTTTATCAGGCCTCTTTCGAGAGAATCTTTAATCACACCCAGCTTGGTTTCACTGTGAATGATCCATTGTGGGAAAAAGAGTTGATCGATCTTAAAACCTACTGGAAGGATCGTCGTCCTCAGGCAGCTGAAAACCCCGATGAATTTGTCTCTTTCTTTGGATTTGAAACGCTTGAATCGACCGATTCGTACAGTATGGTTCTTTATACTACGGAGGAAAAAAGAAATGAATTTCATGGACAAAGAACACCTAGCAAAACGCCTTTAAATCAGCCCAGATTGTTATTTGCTAAATGGGAATTTCAGCAATGGGCTTTAGAATATTTGCGTCGGTGGGGATTAAATCCTTCCCATAAAGGTTCTAGGTTGACAACGGAACTAGAAACAAGGGGTGCGGAAAAAGTCGCTACTAGTGTCCTTTCGGTGTATCCGTTTCTCCCTCCCATTTTTTATACTCTTCGCTCTGTCTCTTATGTTACATATTTTTTATTTAATCAAGTTTTACAAGGTTCACCTGAAAAAGAATTGAGAATACATTGGGAAAAATCTCGTTCTTTGGGGGTTGGTGAGAGTTTTCAGCTCATCAATAACCAGCGCGGATCAAACTTTATAAAAGGTAAAAAAGATATAGATTCGCTAACACCCGAAGCAAGATGGACTAATGACAAAAACTCCAAAAACGTAAGAGTCTATTCTGGACAACTTTTTGGGGAGTATCCTCCTCCTGACGAGGCTATCGCTGATATCTTTTCATTTAATGGACAAAGGCGCCGTTATTCTTTTAGGGAAATTTTCGAAAATCGGATAGCGGAACAGCAAACACCCCCTTCGCCGCAAACGATTAGTTTAAAGCCAATTACCATTGCTACTTTTGGGGAGGAACGGATTAAGGAATATCTTTTGCTCAGTGCTGAGCCCTCTCAACAGGTCACAGCGACCCTTTCTTATTTTTCGCAGCATCGAGACCAGCTGAGTACTCCGGCCGGACAATGGCTATGTGAACGGTTGCTTTTCGAGCCTACATTGCTGCTGGAAGCCCTTTTAAAATCTCCCGCAAAGGCAGGAATCTTAATCGATCAGTTTGATCGGTTTCTCTTGGCTGAATATCAAGCGCTCGAACAGTTCGAAGATCCTAGGCGGGTTTTATTTATAGTGCATCTTCATAGGATGTTCGTTGATTATGTCTCCTATGCCCAATCAGAAATGGAGAAGAGAGGGATAAGCCTCGCAGCCTCACAACTTCCCCCTGTCCAAGAAAAAATTCTGCAATTTTTAGATAGTCCATCTTGCCTTTTGATTAAGAATCATCTCAATCGAGAACTCGTTTTAAGTTATAAACATGCTAAAAAATTGACAAAAGAGGAGGTGCTCGACCTTTTTCGTGCCGATATTGCCACCCAGTTAGAACGACAAGTAGAAGGGGATCATTCTGATAGTAGTAAAGCTGACATTGCAGCATTTTTAAGAGATAACCCGCTGTTAAAAATGCAGCAACAAGAGGTCGTTGCTGCGCAACTCGACAACATACGCGCTGTAATGGGAGATAGCGATAAAAGAGATTTTGTCCTCAATTCCATTTTAAGAAATTATATCCCAGATTTTCCAACCTCTACTAAATGGTACCCCTATGAGCAATTTCCATGGTTCAGCACTACAGAACCTCATGATTCGCATAAGGGGGGAAACTATGTCATCGATCTTTTGGAACGAAAAATTGTAACTCCAGGTGGAGTATTGGGAATGTTACCCGCTGATATTGCTTCTCTTGATTCTGTGAAGGCTTTAAAACCGACACATCCACAAACAGTGATTACTCCCAATGGAGTTAATGGATGGCGGCTGGTCTCTCCTGATAAGAAAGTGTATTACATTACAAAATCTAAATATGATTCAAAATATTTTATTCATCAAGAAATTAAGGGAAAACCATTTTTATTAGATAAAGATGCTCCTTTAAAAATGGGTTCCCTGACATTAGGTAAAACAATTTGGGTTTTCAATGAAGAAAAACAGAGCGTATTTTATCTCGAAGATTTCATAACAAGTCGTCCATATGCTTTAGTTATTCCTGAAAATAAAGGGATGGATATCTCTTCAGGAACGCTAGTGAAAACGCTCGAACATCGTAGCCCACTTGTTGTTAGAAGATTGGATCCGCAGACCGGAGAGGAAACCCCGTTTATTCTTGAAGACGTGGGGAATAGTTTAAGTGAACTTCACTTCCTTACCGATATTGAAAAGAGTGAACATATTCTGTTTTGGCGCAATCAGGAGACGAGTAAGCCAGAAAAAGTAGAAATTCCCCGTTTGGGGTTAACCTTTTATGCAGAAGAGTCAGGCGGAGAGTTTCACCTCACCTATCAGGGGTATCGGGTAGTGAGAAATCAGGGGATTGCAGCTCTTCAGGGAATGAGTCACTATTTAGTCTTGGAAAAACAAGGGGTTTTGTATGTTCTCTTTCCCAATTTCGATTATGAAAAAAAATCTAGGAGCAGTCTAGATACAGGTGCTCTATTGTCGTACCCTCGTCTAGGTGGGGACCGGTTTTATATTTATCGCATCACTCCCGATCATCGAGAACTCGTGATTCCTTCGGAAGAGGCTCGTTTTTTCTTAGCAGGAATTCATTTGTGGTCTCATCACTATAAGAGGGCTTTGAGCTTGTTGAAAGGGATGCGTGGACAACGGCATGAGTATACAGCAGCAGAAATAAAAAGACTTGAGGAAATTGGTTCGTCAATAAACCTTGTCAACAAGGACGCATCGCCAGAGGCTCTCACAGTTCGTCTTTATGCTAACATTCTTCTAATCCACAATGCTGTCATTTTTTCCGATACCAAAGATGACAAAACGTCACGAAGAAATTTTGATTTTAAAGAGATAGAAAAAGACTACAATACATATTTGACATCTTTGGCAAGGTGGGGAGTATTTACCTTGCCGAAAGCTGATGAAGAATTTCTGTTAAATATACTCATAGAATCTATTAGCAATGAGCTTGAGTCCCATCGTTTGAAACCGAAAAAAGAAGAACCGAAAAAAGAAGAACTGGTAAAAGCCCAATTAAAACAACTACAGCATCGTCTTGCCTTCTTGCAGACAGGAAAAATGCTTTTAGAGTCCTCTTTAGTTTCAAATACTGTAAATGTCAAAGTGGAGAACCTATATTTGTTTGATTCGCTTTCAGAAGGAGAGATAAAATTTGGTACCCTTCAAAGTGATTCAATTTTAAAGATAGAAAACAATCCTGAAGGGATGATGTCTTTGTTTAACGATCTTTACCATGCAGTACGTTATCAAAATAAAGAGGACCTTAAGAAACTCCTCAATGAACTTACTGGGGCCGATTATGGAAATTTTCCGGAAAGGCTTTTAATCGATGAATTAAAGCGGGTGTTATTTTTAGTTAAAGATTCAGGTTTCATGTACTTTATAGCTGGTCTTCTTGCATTTATTTCTGAGTATCCCGACAAATTTCCAAGTTCAGATACTGTACCTAAAATTGATGCTTCTTCAGGCAAACAAGAGTTTGTGGAGTGGTATAATCCATTGTTAAAGGCTATGGAAGATGAGGTGTATCGATTGCATTTCTTGTCTGCCGATCATTCTAAAGAGCCAATTAGAACGGTAGTTCCTTGGATTGAATCGACATCATCTCGAACTTCAGCCGTGCCCTCAACATCTTTAGAGCTCTCTATCCCTACAGTCCCGTCGGTCATGGAATTTCAGGTGCAAGAGCCTAATCGTTTTGCTGTGGCTATGCCATCAAGAAATCTCTCCGGCGAGCGCCGGGCTCTTCTCGATATCTTTAACTTTCAAACTAAAGATTCTGTTGCCACGCGCACTCTTGAGGAGATCAGAGACTCGATTGCTACCTATCAAGGACCTCCAGAGGCGGAACGGTATCAACTGGGAGATTGGCAGGCGATTGACCAGCTTCGACAGGAGCTGAAAGCGACTGAAAATAAGGAATCCGCACTCGTCATTGCCCTTAAAAATGAAATCGAAGAGCTTCTCAATAAACAATCGTCAGATAGAGGAAAACGGACCCATGATCGTCTAGCACAGGCTGGGATCGCTAAAGTGCCTCTAACCATTGATGATGGACTATTTCTCTATTTGCGTCACAAGGATAATGCATTAAAACATCTCAATCCTGCGCTGACCCCTGAGGATCTCACGAAGATCCTTCAAAAAGTGCAAGATTATTTGATTCTTGTCTCCAACCAGCGGCATAGACTTTCCATTCTCGGAGCTATTAATCAGATGGCTGATGCTCGTGCAAGGCTAGCTGAAGGGGAAAGTATCCCACAGGTCCTCGTCGATAATTTTGGGACCGCACTGCACAGCAAGCGACAATATAATCTGGTGGAATATAGCGAATACCTCGTTCTTGAAAATTTTATTCAATCTTTTCTCCGCGGTAAACAGGTGGGAGCTATAGACAACCTGAAAATCCGTCAAGGAAGAGAGGGGATTATCGAGTCTTTGGGGGATCTTTTGGGACTTGCCACGGGAGCCGGTAAAACTTCTATTATTGGTCCGCTTATGAACCTTCTCCATGCAGATGGCAAACATGTTGCCATTGGAGTTGCCTTGTCGGATCTGCTGCCGCAGATGGCAGATGAGTTAAGCCGCACTTCATGGGGAGCCTTTAGGCAGCCACTTAATGTTGTGCAAATTAATCGAAACAAATTATTAGATCCATTTGCTCTAAAACTTCTTCTCGCTGATTTAAAAAGAGCAGTCGCCGAAGGGCAAAGCCTTCTCATGAGTGACTCCAGTGTGCAAGGGTTGTTTTTGCGCTTTTCAGAGACAGTCTTCAATGCGATGGTGTTGCCTCGAGGAAGTGAAGAACGGGCAGTTAAACTTGAGGAAATTGGTCTCTACAGAGAAATTTTCCCCCTCTTAAGGGAATCGGGCATTGTCACTGTCGATGAGATCGATTCGATCATGAATGTCTTAAAATCGAATCACTATACCTTTGGGCAACCAGAGGCCCTTCCAGTGTCGGAAGTAGAAGGTTCTATCGCTTTTTATAATGCTTTCATCGCCATCGCTCAAAGGGAGAATAAATTTGCCGGCAATTTTTTTGGGAAAGTGACTAAAGAAGATTTTGATGGAGAAAATGGACTACGGGTTAAAATTATTCGCGAAATGGTGCATGGTAATGGGCTGCCAGAATCAGTTAGAGCGGCGGTTCAAGCGTTGACTAGCACTGAAAAAGGGTATGTAGAGCTTTATTTACACAATTCCCTGGATCTTGCGGTACAAGAATTTATTGGCCAGTTGCCTTCTGAAGTTCGGGATGTATTGGCAGTAATTAGGGAACAGCTCGCAGATTTAGCGGCGCTCACCTTGTCGAAAGGGATCATTGCCGACTTCGCATACAGCGAAAAAGATCATGCTGTGATCCCAGCGAATAGGGGAAACCCTGCAGAAGGATCAGACTTTGGCACCTCTTTAGAGCGGATCAACTACACTCTGCAATATTATCTATTAAAAGGGATTCCCGAAGCAATCGTCACTAAAAAGCTCAAAGCCTTATTAGAGGACTTACGCAAAGAAATGGCTCTTCATCCAGAGTTACCTATAGAGTCGTTTCCTTCCGGAGTATTATTGCGTCGTTTTGTTGGAAAAGATTATGTCATACAGCTGAGGAGAGATCCGTCATCACGTGAAATTAGCTCGATTACGGCCTATATCAATCAACATCATGAACTGATTACCAATTTAGTTTCTGAGTACGTATTTCCAAATATTTTGGTCTATCCACGACAGCTCAACTCCAATGCTTATATCTACGCTCTCATGTTTATAAGGGTTTTTGGGATGAGCGCTACCTTATGGAACCGAGAATCGATGCCAAAAATTTTCCATGAATTGTATCCTTCAGACAGTATCCCCAAAACATTATTTTTATTAATGCAGCATCATGCACCAGATGAGGAAATTGCCATTATTGACATTGGCGCTACCGCAGACAACATCGATGTCGCAGTCTCTATGCTCCTTCAAAATCCCGAGGTTAGCTCGATCATCGATGCTAGCGGCGCTTTGCTCAAATGGGAGAACAAAGCAGTCGCTGAAGCAATGTGTAGAAAGCTAGGAAAAGGGATTGCCTATTGCGATTCAAATGATCGATGGTTTGTCCTCGAATCGCCAAACAAAGAACCTGTCCCCATGGCTCAAACGACTCTTTCTCGCGATCAGATTAGCGTTTATTGGGATCTTTCGCATACCCGTGGTTCTGATGTTAAAACGGGGACAACAGAGGTTGCTATGCTCATTTTTGGAGTCGATACGATGTTAACGGATTTTGCCCAAGCTATCGGAAGATTAAGGGAATCCGACAAGAAACAGAGGGTCGTCTTCTCGATCGATAAAGCAGATGAGAAGGTGATTAGAATAAAACTCAAACAGGCGTTAGGACAGGATGTGATAGGGCCTTTAGAATTTCGACATCTCCTCATTTATGCCTCTTACATTCAAGCGATGAAAATTGGAGATCACAACAACCGCTCTCTAAGGAACGAGCTCGCAGCTAAAATGATGGAAAAGCTATTTTTCGTTATCTTAGATCCTGTAATGACAAACGAAGAGGTAGTCGCGTTAATGTCAAAAGTCCCTTCTCTGTTCGAGTCTAAAACGGAAAATCACCCTTATGAGGCCTACGGAAAGCCTTCAGAGACGAGATCGCGCGAGGAGGTTGTAGCGCAGCTTCGTACCGATGTCCTCAACGGTCCGGTCATGCAAGTTTTTCGCACAGACCCAGTTTTAAATCGGTTGATAGATAGCATCGCTTTAGAAAAAGAGCTGCTCGAAATTATCGACAGACAGGCTCCCTTGCTCTCTGATGCTTTAGAAATGAGTCCCCGTTACGGATTCCAAAAACAGGTGGAAGTGCAGAAGGAAAAAGCAAAAGAAAAGGAGAAGGAAAAAGAGAAAGAAAGGGAAACACAGCGGGAGCGGGAGCGAAGTTTAGAGGAAGGGGGATTACTTCAACGGACAGATTCCTATCAATGGCCGAAAGAAGGACTCTTTACTAGAGCTTATTTTAGCTCGGTACAACCGGTGCTTTCGTTTAATTCTTTTGTTTCAGCGTGGAGAGAAGGGGATCAATTTACTCCTCAATTTTCTGACCGGCTGTTTTCGACACGGGACTTGACGCCACTTCATCTCCACCCTAATCCTGATGCAGCTCCTTTCGCCCGCTCTCAGGAATTTCTCCATCGCGTTATTGTAGTACAGGACAGTAAGACGGGGAAAGGAGAAGTGATTTTGTGTTCTGGAGAGGATATCAAACAGCTCAGCGCATTTTTAGATAGCGATTTAGAAAATAAAGTCCCTGGGGTACGCGAACAGAAGGTAGTCCTTTATGATCTCGGACTCAATGGAATCATCCATTTGGGAAGCGATCCCATCGACTCCACCCTGTTTACTACCGATAAAGAATTGCTTCTGGCATTGGTGCAAGCGAAGTTCATTGCAGGGATTTCAAGCTATACGGAACAGGAATTACCTCTGCTTAAGGAATGGATAGAGCAGAACGGGATCAAAAAGATGAAGGAATACTTCACGAATGTGGTGCTAAAACGACGACAAGATAGCCAGGATCATTATATTCATAGCGATCTTTATCGTCTGTTTCACTAAATAGACTTCTTTCGAAGGAGTGCGGAAGGCCTTTTTCGCTTTGTTGTGAAAGCGAAAGGGGGCTTTCGCACTCCAAACGCTTCGCGTAGAAATGGGATCGTGCTGCAGCTGATTCAGCAGGCGAAGTAATGACTATCTTCTTATTAGAGAAAAAAATCCTGCTGCAATTCCTCCAACTACAATAATCGCAGGAGCTGCCATTAACGGTGCAATTGGTATTGCTACAATCCCTGCTAAAGCTCCTATGCATACTCCGCGTTTAATATTTTTACGATCAATTGGATTAAGATTTCTCCAATTTAACATCCGATTCTCGATTCCTGTTATTTTTTCTAAACATTCTGCTGTCATTACTGCTGACAATAAGTTTATTATTTTTTCTTCCTTTAATCCCGTGAATTTTGTTACTAATATTGCTGCTGCTAATCGTACGTGTTTTCCTCCTTCGTTTATTACGGCTTCTTCCGCTGCTCTTTCGTGTGAGACTGCTCTTCCGTATGCTCTTGCTATATTTCTTTTTTCTTGCATTGCTAATGCTGTTATTACGTATATTGCTCTTGCAGTCATTATTAACATTGCTGCTTCTGTTATTTTTGTTGTCCCGATGCTCATTGCTTCTGGAATTATTGTTTGTCTTGCGCTTGTGGCCAATGCTTCCGTTATTTTTATTATCATCAGTTGCTGTATCACGTCTGTTGCTACTTTTTTTATTGAACATACTATTTGTACCATTGGTACTATTAGCAATCTTAGTTTTTTTATTCCTGCAGCTTCTGGGGCTACTGCTGTTATTGCTGTCATTCCCGCTATCCCTGCTAGAATCATTTTTGATATGACTACAGATTTTCTTCCTCTTGTTACTGCAAGTTCTCTTCCCATTGTGATATTATCTTGTTCTGTGGCTTCTGTTCCCTCTAGTGCTGTTAATCCTTGCACTATTGCTAGGTATGCTAGCACGTGCACCATTTGAGCTCCTGACTCTATTACATGAGAAGGTGCTCTCTTCACTACTTCCTTCGCTCCTAGCATTACTGCTAAGCCCAGCATTATTGCTCCTGTTCCCCCTAGTGTTGCTACTCCCTCTTTTGCTAGTGCTGCTACCCCCGCTACTCCTAGGGCTGCAGCTCCTCCTGTTAGTGCTGCTACCGTTCCATAGGCGGCTGCATGCATTGTATTGCTTAGTACTCTTGGTGTTATTGCGTTCATTTTTATCCTTTATTGATTAATAAAATAAATAATTCGGAATTATGCAATAAAGTATATTTAATTTAAATGGTTTTCTTTGTTTTTTTTGTTTTTATAGATAAATAACGCGAGTTTTGGATAAGCAACTCAAATCTGACTCTTTACCACGAAGTGGTTAAATATAGCGACCCCAGGCTAGCTATATTTAACCACTTCGTGGTAAAGAGTCAATTTTGAATCATGTTTGGTATATCGATGTTTGTTAAGGAACTGTGTGCAAGCTGATGTTTGCTGTTGATATTGTGTCTTGCTCTTCAACTTCTTCTTGTGTGGTAGCTAAACTTGGAATCTCTTTTATTTGAGATGCGAGTAATTTTTCTGCATAGTCTATCAATGAAAGAAATTGTGGATAGGTATGCACAAAAAATGGTGAGGACCGGCGTTTTCTGGCTTCAAGAATTATTTGTGCAAAGTCGGTAAGCTTACTTGCCCCTGTGAGCAATCCCCGCTCCACTTGTTTTTTCATGATATAAGCGAGGGTTGCTGTTCCCGTCCTTCCCACCCCCTCTCGACAGTGGATGTAGATGCCTCCTCGATGGCGGTCGATGAGTTCGGCAATTTGGTTTAATTTTTTTATTGAAACAGCGGTTCCGTCAATCCAAAAGTCACAGTGATACCGGGTTACTGTTTTTATTCTTTTCAAGTCTTTGAATATTATATAGACATATTCGTTAATTCCTGGAGAATTCATGGTTTTACTTTCATGAACAACAGATAAGTCTTTGTATATTTTAGGTTTTTCTACTTCCTCTGGATAGTAAGGGGAAAGATCGCCTTCGAGAAAGTCGTTGTCGTTAGTTAAGTCGAGAATTGCCATATTGGATTCTCTTTCTTCAGTTGTAAGAAATTTCCATAGGTATCTGGAATCTTGACCTAAGGCAGGATGCCGGGCAGCAATCACACGCTTGGGGTCTAAAATCGTTGCATCAATGATTGACCATGCATGTAACCTGTCTGGAGGAAGGGGTACTCGATTTATTGTAAGCGATTTTTCTTCTAAGTACCCCCATAATTTTAGTAAGGCCTGGTCTTTACTTAGATTAGATGGAGAAGTAGGAATTGACGTGGGTGGGGGATGGTTAATTGCTAGTTCATTTTTCGAAAATTCATTGGGTACATATTGTGGAACAGCGGCAGCCATAGTGTCCTCTTAGATTTATTGTTCAGTTTTCTTTATTATATTTTGTTTTAAAATTATGTAAATATTTTTTTGTGTTTTCGATTCTTTGTGTCTTGGCTATTAAAAGAAGTTTATTGCATAAATTTAAGGGAATGCATTAGATTGGGCAGTCTGAATACGGAGCTTTAGGAGATGAAAGATTGTGAGGATATATTTTTGCTGAATAGAGAGTTCTCGTGTGAGATCAGGCATATTCCGTTTAAGCGAATATTCGATGTTTTGTTTAGCTTGATGGTATTAATTGTTGGTTCTCCCATATTTTTATTGATCGCCCTGTCGATTTCTCTCTCTTCTCCTGGAAAGGTGATTTATTACCAGAATAGGGTGGGTAGAGGAGGGAGCTCTTTTCGTTGTTATAAGTTCCGTAGTATGTATGTTGATGCGGATCGGCGTTTGGGATTGATATTAAAAAATGATTCTAAAATGCGTGAGGAGTGGGAAAAGAGTTATAAGTTGAAAAGAGATCCTCGGGTAACTCCTTTGGGTGCTTTTCTTCGGCGTACTTCTCTCGATGAACTTCCTCAGTTTTGGAATGTTTTTCGTGGGGATCTCAGTGTGGTGGGGCCACGCCCGGTTGTCCACGAAGAAATCGTTAAGTATTTCGGGGTAAAAGCGTATAAAATTTTTTCGATCCGTCCAGGGATTACTGGTTTATGGCAAATTTCTGGTAGGAGTAATATCGACTATACTCAGCGGGTGGCTCTCGATGAGTATTATGTGGATAAACGGAGTGCTTTGTTAGATGCTAAAGTGATTTTAAAGACAATTCCAAGCGTGTTGTTTACGAAAGGGGCTTATTAGGTAGGATGCGATTAGCTCTTGATCATAAGCGGCTCGACCTTAATTTTCTATTTTGTTTATTCTGTTTTTTGGCTATTCCCCCTCTCTTTCCTTCGCTGCGGTTGATGTTCTTTGCTCCGTTTCTTATTATTGCGTTGTATCAAAAACCCTTGAAAAGTTGCTTATGGCTCGCTTTTTGGTGTGGTTTTCTTTTGGATATTTTTTCTTCAAACGGCCGGTTGGGGCTTTATGCACTCGATTTTTGTCTTACGGTATTGATTTTGTATCCACAGCGGCGCCATTTTTTTGCAGACAGCATTAGCACTCTTCCAATGATCACATTTTGTTTTTCTATGCTGTCGACATTGATGATGGCATTATTGCTCTATAGCGTTGAGTCATATAATGTTTTTTCTTGGGTATGGGTTGTGACAGATCTCTTTTATATTTCAATGATGGATGCTCTATACGCATTTTGCTGTTTTATTTTGCCGGCTCTTGTGCTTAATAAGCCACGCCGTCGGGGGAAAGACTACTTTTTAAATCGGTAACTTTTACTATTTCGATTGAGTGTTTTGTCTGCGATTTTTTTCCATACACATCGCAAATTTCTTTGCTTTTTGTTGCTGGATATCATCGAGCATTGGTTGAATTTTTGTTTTATCGGTGATTCCATTTTCTGCTAGGACGTCTGAAAATACTTCGAATAGAGTATCTCTGAAAAGTTTTACTGCAAATTGTCGTTGTTGTGGGTCTTTGAGAGGGTTTGGCGTCATAGTTTCGGCTTTTTTTTCTACTAACTTGGTGATTTCTTTATCTTTTTTTGTTAGGGCCGAGGCGATATTTTTTTGTTTTTCTTCGGGGATGTTGAATTTTTTTAGTGTCTCGATGACAACCGGTTCAGGGAAGTAGGATAGGAGAAAATCTTTTGTGCATTCATCTGTTGTCGTTGCGACTTCGTCTGCCGTTAAGTTTGTGCTAGGTGCTATAAGAGAGGTGATTCCGAGAGTTAAGATGGCGATGTATCTATTTAATATTTTTTTATTCATGAGGTCTCCTAGATTTAGTAAAAATGCTCAGTAACCTTAGATTGGCATATTCAATGATTTTTTGCACTTTCTTCTTCTCCAAAACAGGCATTCCATTTATTCTGTTGTTGTTCTCGGACGTAGTTGAAAATTTTTTGTATTTGTGGTGGACTCACAATTTCATATGGCCCTAACGTCATTGTGAGTACTTCAACGACGACTTTTTCGAAAACTTCTCCTGCCTCTTTTGGTTGAAATGGGTCATTAAAAGGATTGGGATTCATTTTTGAAGCTCGTTGTTTGACCATCATTGGGATCCGTTTGGCATTTGTATTCAACTGTCCAACGATTCCGTTCCAAGCTCCTTGGTAAATAATTCGGTTGAGGGAAAATGCCTGAATGACATAGTAGGGGTTAAGGAAGGTCCTTTCAATTTCAAAATAGCATTCAGGGGGTTTTGCTGAGATTGGGTGTATAAAAAGGGTCAGTAGGGTAAAAAATAGTGTGATATACATACCCTTACTCATATATTGTTTATATATAAAATTGCAAATAGGAAAAGCATGTTGATTGATGGAAAAGAAATAGCTACTCAGATTGAACGAGAAATTCAGCAGGTGGTCGCGCAGTTGAGTGATCGTATTCCCCGCTTAGTGATGGTGATTGTTGGGGATAATCCAGCTTCGCAGACTTATGTGTCCAGGAAAGGTCATGCGTGTAAACGAGTTGGTGTTGATTCCTATATCGTTAAGCTTCCCGTTACAATTTCTGAGGGAGAATTGATTCGAGAGATTGATCGATTGAACAGGGATGATACCGTTGATGGGATCTTGGTCCAACTGCCTTTGCCGTCTCATATAAATTATTTAAGAGTTATTTCCTCGCTCTCTCCGGAGAAAGATGTCGATGGGCTGCACCCCCTTAATGCTGGGAGAATGTTAATGGGGGACCTTGAGGCTTTTATTCCTTGTACTCCGCTTGGCATAAAGGTTTTGCTTGAACGTTCTGGTATTTCAGTCTGTGGTAAGCACACAGTGATCATTGGCAGGAGTTCTATCGTGGGAAGGCCTTTGTCTGTTCTTCTTGGGCAGAATATTTCGGGAGGTAATGCGACTGTTACTCTCGCGCATAGCCGTTCTTCAAATCTTAAAGAACTGTGTCTTCTTGCTGATATCTTAGTTGTTGCCATTGGGTCTCCTTTGTTCATCTCTGCTGATATGGTGCGCGAGGGGGCTGTGGTTATTGATGTGGGGATTAATCGAATTAATAACTCCGAAGGGGAGGATGGGCATCGGATTGTTGGCGACGTCGATTTTGATCAGGTAAGAGATAAGTGTTCTCATATTACTCCGGTACCTGGGGGGGTGGGGCCGATGACGATTGCAATGCTTCTAAGTAATACGTTAAAAAGTTATTTAAATAGGTTTTCTTTTTGATACGATTTTTATTATTTTTAATCATGGCAGTAAGCTGTCAGAATCATCCAGAAGTTCATGTTGTCCAGAAACTTGGTCCAACGGGGACAACTGATTTTTCTGGAGAGGCAATGACGATGCATTATAAAATCATTGTAGGGGCCGTTTTGAATCAAGATGAGATCCATGCGATTAAGGATCTTATTGCAGCCACCTTTAATGAAGTGGATCAGGTGTATAACAAATGGAATCTCAATTCTGAAGTCTCACATCTTAATAGAATTAAAAGTGGTATTAAAGTTCAAATTTCCCCAGAGTTACAGCGTCTTTTTAATGAGACTCAACTCATCGTTGAATTGAGTGAAGGGCGTTTTGATCCCACGATAGAGCCTCTTCAAAGGCTGTGGAAAATAAATCTTCAAGAAGGGAGAACTCCGTCTCAGGAGGAAATTGAGGCGATTGCCCCAGTGATTGGATGGGATAAGATCCATGTTGTTGAAGGCGTTTTCTCTAAGGATCATGACAAGACAGAGCTTGATTTTGGTGGTATTGCCAAGGGGTTAGCGATAGATCTTTTGGTTGAAAGATTTCAGCAAAAGGGGTATCGCGATCTGTTTGTCGAGTGGGGAGGAGAGATCCGAGCAATTGGCGTGCATCCAGAACAACGCCCCTGGACTGTTTATATCAGTCGATTTGGAGATGATGATCCTGAGCATGCAATCGATACCTTATTTCTAAACAATCAAGCGATTGCGACTAGTGGAGACTACTTACAAAATTGGTCGATCTCTTCTTCTCCAGAGGAGAATAGAGGAAAAATAATTACTTATTTTCATATTTTTGATTCTGAGACGTTACACCCTTTAAAAATTTCTAGTACATCTATTGCGAGTGTGAGTGTTGTGGCGGAAAATTGTGCCTTTGCCGATGGATTGGCTACTGCTGTGATGCTTTGTCCCGACCACGCGTCGGCAGAGGCCTGGGTACGCGGAATTATCGTTTTATATCCCAATGTTTCTTTTTGGATTGCATCGAGAAATCAAGTTATAAATATTCTTAATAAACAGTAAAAAACAGTAAAAAGTAGTTGATTATGATGTTGACTTTGTTGTATTATGTTTTAGGAATTATTATAAATTTTTTAAAAAAAACAAGCCAAAAGATTTTTTATGCAGACATCTTTTCACCTCGTCCCCTCTGGAGATAATGCGTATTCTTCCTACTATCCCTGTTCCCCCGATTACGCCCCCTCGTCACCCGGTCCTTCTTCTGAGCATAATGAGTCCGATGCATGTCCTGTAACTCCACCAAAATTATTCAAGCCTAAACCTCTACCGGAGAGCTGTAGAATACAGCGTCACTTGCCAGCGGCTTTTATATTCAATCGACGAGGGCAGGAGCCGAGATTATCCGCTGCATGTTCTTTTCCGAGACAATTGCAAGACAAGTTTATACCACCAATGCCTAATGTGTCTCCGGGGTTCAATGATGCTGCTAGAAAGTTAAATTTTAATCATCCTTGTCCATTAAGTCTTCCTCCTGGATTAAGTGAGGGGGCTGCAGTACAGGAGAACTCTTCTGACGCAATGGCGGTCTCATTACCTGAAATGGCGACTTCACCACCAGAAGTAGCACATAGAGATGACGCTTTTCCGGCGGACTATAGGTGTTATGATTTTGGGAATGATATTGGAAGGGGTTCTTTTGGTCTCGTTAAGGCTGCTGTTTCAATGAAAGATTCCCGTCAAAGACCACTTGCTATAAAAATTAGTGAGCCTGGTGAACGTGCGATTGAACGTGCTGTGCGCGAAGAAAAGATTATTCATTACTTAAATAAACGAGACCCTGGCGATCACGTCGTTAAGATACTTTCGGCATTTGAAGTGGATCGTCGGAGGTTTACTGTTTTTGAGCGATTAGAAGGTAATTTAAGGACTTTTTTAAGAGGGATGCCTAACGGTTTAGAGGCTTTTTTAATGAAAAAGCCAATCGAAAAACGAAGTAATGCTATTAAGCAGATCATAGCGATGATCCAGGGATTATCTAAGGGTGTTGCTTTCCTAGAAACGCAAGAAGTTGTTCATAGAGATATAAAACCGGAGAATGTGGGAATTCAAGGACTTTCTGTGCGTCTTTTTGATTTTGAAGGTTCATTTCATTCTACAACACCCCCTAAGCCTGATCATTTGAAGGGAACGATGGCATATCTGGCCCCTGAAGTGGCTTATTCGACAATTTTTGGCTCAGAATGCACTGCAGAGCATATGAAATTTCATAGAGAACAGATGACATCCGCCCTTGATGTTTGGGGGGTTGGGTGTATAGTATATGAAATATTGTTTGGTTCTAAAGTTGTTGATCCCGAGCTGTTTAATAAAGAATATAAGATGTCGGCGGGCATAGAGTTGGACGAAAAGAGCAGGAGCATTCTACAGCAAGAGATTTTATTAGAACAAATAGCGAAGAGGGTTGAGCCTATTTCCTCTTCTGAATTTAATCAAGGGTGGCTTTCAAGTGTCAGTTTGAATTCTAAGCGTTATTTAGGCCCCGAACCTGAACTTGAGTCTGCCTGTCAGATGAAAACGGAAGAAAATTCTGTCGAAACACCTCTTCAGGCGAGATTGAAAGACCAAATGAGTGATAGTGTAGAAGTGAACTTCATAAAAATGTTTATTGCAGATACTCTTCAAACTAATCCCCGCAGACGCTTGAAAGGCAAAGATTTTAACAGTCATCCACTATTCCAGTTATAAATCGCACAGCTCTCTGTCGTCTACTAGAGATTTTTGTTGAATTTTCTATTAAGAAAACGTAAAATCCCGGAAACGACGGAATATAGGAGCTCGATTATGTTGCAGGTAAGCCGCTCTCCATTGATCATCGGTAACTGGAAAATGTTTAAGACAATTGTCGAGACGAAGATTTTTGTTTCCGGGCTAGCAGTGGCTATTAACCATGCAAATATTCAGATTGGCCTAGCAGTTCCATTTACGATGATAGCCGCCGCTGCAGAAGTTGCCCGAGGAACGTCTATCTTGATTGGAGGGCAAAACGTTTTTGAAGAGAATGAAGGAGCTTTTACAGGCGAAATCTCTCCTTATCATTTAAAGGATGCAGGAGCCTCATTTGTCCTTATTGGCCATTCTGAACGTCGACGTCTCTTTAAAGAGGATGATATGCGCGTTAATAAAAAAATTAAATCGGCTTTGGCCGCTGGTTTACGAGTCGTGATGTGTATAGGTGAGTCTCTCGAAGATCACGAGGCGGGAAAGACGTTTAGCATCCTCGAAAATCAGCTTAAGACTGGATTAGTTGGAGTGCCTAAAGAGCATTTGGGGAATTTTGTTTTAGCTTATGAGCCGGTCTGGGCTATTGGTACAGGCCTTACAGCCACGCCAGATGTGGCAGAGGCTGCCCATCGGTTTTGTAGAAACCTCATTTCTCAGCTCTATGATAAAGCAACCGCCGATCATGTGCTCATTCAATATGGTGGTTCGGTTGGCTTGGACAATGCTGTTGCATTGTTAGATCAACCCGATATCGATGGGTTGCTGATTGGTGGTGCATCGCTAAATTTAGATACATTTATAAAAATTATTCAGTCTTTACGGCTGTGTGACTCTTAATTTCAAAAAGGACCAACAATGGGAACATTCATTTATTTTTTATCCATCGCTCTCTTTATTTTATTGTGTGTGGTTTTGTGTTTTGTCATTCTGATACAAGAAAGCAAAAGTTCTGGACTTGGAGCTTCGTTCGGGGGTGCTGCAAGTGATTCTGTTTTTGGAACATCGACAGCTGATGTGTTAAAAACAATTACGAAATGGTTAGTAGTCGCTTTTTTAACTTCCTGTGTCGTTCTTTCTTTGTGGACCTCTGCAATGGCGAGATCTCGCGAAGTGAATACGTCACAGTTTCCAGTTGAAACCCTCGAATAAATCAGAAGGTCTTGTTTAAATGCAAAGGCGCAAGGCTACTACTCACGTCTTTGCATCTAAATTATATACACTTATAGATAACCCTTTCGTTGCAGAGCCTGCTGCACGGTGGCGGGACTATCAGCTCCAGAGAAATTCTTCAGAGGAGCAAAACACTCCTCTCGTGGACAGAGCAGTCCACTGACCGTGTTCGCTTTGGGAAGGACGTCGAAGATGAATTTTTCGAATTTCCATGCCATAGATTTAAATGCTAGGTGAAGAGGTATTTCTAAATTCTGTCCTAAATTTAGGGAACGAATGAATTCCATATTGACACTAAAAAGACCGATATAAGCGCAAGGAAACTTAACAGAACCATCTGCGTTGACTGCCATTCGCAAATTTTCGGGGATCTCTGAATATTCCATTACCATTGTCTTGCTGTTTTGGATAGCAAGTACCCCTACCTTTTCGAATGGGTCACTTCGAGCGATGCATTTGACGATGACATCGCTTTGAGTGCGTTCGTGATAACCGATGAGTTCTGCGTCAAAAGGGTCTGCTAATGGGTTGTCGACAGGAATAAAATTGAGATAACGAATCCCTTGTTCATACCATTTATCCCAAAGACCACTCTGGTAGAAATGATGAAGGGCTCCTCCGTTGCCATCTGGGCCACAAGCGATTTTATCTTTACCCTCTAATAGGAGGTTCCCATTTTTATCTAGAAAAGGAAGCATTCCCTGAGAAAAAAAACTGATTTGTCCCTCTTCTAAACCGAAGAAATTATTTTTTTGAAAAAAATCAACTGTTGTATTGTGGTTTAAAGGTGATGTCATCACTGCCAGTTGAAGAGGGCGTTTAGCGCGTTTACTCGCAGCTAACACTTTTTCAGCAAGGAGTTGGAAAAGAGTTTTATGGGTAATAGGGGTGATGGGAAACATCCCTTTAGGACCATCAAAATTTAGTCGAGAACCTTGTCCGCCAGCAATTAATAGGCATCCCATTTTTCCATCTTCAATTAATCGATGACCAACAGCCTCATCTTCAGTATTACCTGAGCGGACAAAAGAAGTGAAGGGTTCTATCAATTCAGATGAAAAAGTAGGTGGTGAGACAAGCAGCCTTTGTTGTTCGAAAAATATTTTTTCATCGATTGTTTCTATTTGGGATAGTAGGGAATCTTTTTGTGTGTCATTTAATTCATTCCAATAAGCCAACAGGTGAAGCTGACCAATAGCAGCAAGTTTAGATAGGGCGACAGCAAAAGAGAAATTTGTACTCATGGGCGTGCTTTTTTGATTGTATTTATAATCGCTTGATAGACTTCTTCAACTTCAATTCGCGTCATACAGCGGAAATCGATTGGACATACTCGCTTGTAGCAGGGGGAGCATTCAACATGTTTGTTAATGACGACGCCATTGGGAGAAGGGCCCGTTTTAATGTCATTCGTAGATCCAAAGAGCGCTACTAAGGGGACATCTAAGGCCGCCGCAATATGCATCGGGCCGCTGTCATTAGTTAAAACGACAGCACATTCGCAAAGGAGAGCCATCAGCTCTCTGATTGATGTTTTTCCTGCATAATTGACAACCCGGGGGCCTAGTCCTTTGCAGATTTCATTTAACAAAGAAGCCCCTTTGTTGTCGCCAAAGCAAATGATAGCTACATGAGGATCTTTTAATAATTTTTCGATGACAGCACGAAAGCGATCTGGTAGCCAACATTTTGCCGAACCATAGGCAGCACCTGGATTAATTCCGATAATCGTTTGTGTGTCGGGATCGAATCCTTCACTGATAAGGCGCTGTCGAGCCACAGCTCTTTCAGACTCCTCGAGGTATAGGTGAGGGCGCGCTGTTGAAACCGGTATGCCAAGTGGTTCTAGAAGAGCTTTATAGGTCTGTATTTGGTGTTGGGACTCTTTATTTTTTGGTAAGGCAATTCCTTTATTGAGTAGCCAGTTGGCAAAGGCAAGTCCACTTGAGTACGTTCCCTTAAAGCCGATGCGGTTGGCAACTTTGCCTTGCCAGAACCACCAATATGAGGAGAATGTGCTTGTCAATAGAATTCCAAGGTCGTATTTACCATAACGAAGAGTGCTGATGATATCAAAATGATGCCAACGACGTATCCATCCCTTGGGTTTTTCAAAGGTGAGGATCTTATCGATATTAGGATCGCATTTCAATAGGGGAGCTACATTAGATTGGCACATCGCTGTGATTGTTGCTTCAGGCCATTTTTTTCGGACATCTTCAAGGACGGGAATGGCCATCACAAGATCTCCTAACCACGTAGGCATACGGATGATAATGTTTTTGGGATCTTCGGCAGGCCATTTTTTTTGATTAATAGGTATTTTCATATTCTTTTTTCACTTTTCTAAGGAACGGTTCAAGTTGTTCACGCTCTTTCTTTTGTAATCTATCGATGAAAAGAACTCCATTGATATGATCATTTTCATGCATAAATGCTTGCGCAGAAAGTTTGGAGAACTCTTCTGTAAATCGGTTGCCCTCCAGGTCCGTCGCTTCAATTTTAATCCGGATAGGACGAAATACAACGCCATAGATGTTGGGATCAGGAATTGAAAGACACCCTTGAGGGTATCCCCACAGTTCTTCGCTGTATTCGAGGATTTTTGGATTGATAAACACACGTACGGGGGGGGCTGTTTGTTCTGTTCCAGGAGCTTTCTCATCTTCGTTTTCAACATGTGTGAGAAATAAGGCTAGAGAGCGATTGACTTGAGGGGCTGCCAATCCAGCTCCATTAAAGCCAATCATCGTTTCTTCCATATCTTTAACTAATTGACGGATCTCGTCCGTGATTTTTTCTATGGGTGTTCCTTTTTTTCTTAGGATGGGGTTTCCATAGTAAGTAAGGGGAAGCTTCATCAAATACCTCTTTTTCTAAAATTAGACACTCCTTATTGTATACTGCGGGGCGGTGAATTTTTGCGTTTTCCGCTGCGTGAAAGCTCTCGCGGTTCGACGATCGCAAACGGATGAATATTAATAATATTGATCCGTTTGCGATCGTCGAACCCCGAGGCTTTGACGCGCGTAAAACGCAAAAATTCACCGCCCCGCAGTATAGTAAAAACACGAGTAAATTGCACTAAAAATCGTAAGCAGGTGGGTAAATGAAGTTTTTTATTTTGTGTTTTTTTGTTGGTGTTTTTTTTGCAAATTCGCAAGTTCTTTTAGGGATCGATTCAGAGCCTCTTATCATCAATATTGTGGGAGAGAGAAACGGCGTTGGTTGGAACCAAGATATCGATATTCTTATTACGGTCTTAACTGATTTAGGGCATGATGTTAGATTTGTCAAAAGAGATCTAAGTAAAGAAGAGAAGATAGAAGTAAGAAAAATAATAAAATCACAAAACTATGTGGCAGATATAAATATATTCATCGAACATGTGAATAAATTATTATGTTATACCGCAAAAAAAAACTACCTTCTTCCAAATGCTGAATGGTTAAAGCTTCCTCCTGATCAAGTTGCTCGATTTGACTGCGTTCTTTGTAGAACTAAAGAAGCAGTAAGAATCTTTAAACCATTAAATCCCAATGCAGTATTTATGGGGTTTACATGCATTGATCGATTTGATCCAAGTGTAGTTAAGGATTACCAAGTTCCTTTGCATCTAGCTGGAGCTAGTGTACAAAAGGGGACAGAAACATTGATCTCCGCTTGGACGCGGCATTCTGAATTCCCTTTTTTGCAACTCGTGCGCCATATGGGAAGTGAGGTTGTTCCGCAGGAGGCAAATATCAATCTTATTTATGAGTATCTGTTAAAAGAGGAACTCATCACCCTTCAGAATCATTGCGGGCTTCATATTTGCCCTAGTATTACGGAAGGTTTTGGTTATTATATTGTAGAGGGATTGAGCACTGAAGCTGTCGTAGTAGCCACCGATGCTCCTCCTATGAATGAATTTGTATTAGATAAACGGTGCTTAGTTAGATATAACAGGACGAAACAATGGAGCGAACCGTACGATTACGCGACTGGATATTATGTAGATGAACAAGATCTTGAAGCTGTAGTCGCTAACTTGCTTTCTTTACCAGAGGATGAGTTAAAGGAAATTGGTAGAAAAAATCGGGAATTATTTTTACAAAAAGATAAAGAATTCAGAGAAAACATTGCTAAAATTTTTACAAGAGAACAGGTATTTCCTTAGATGGAATCTATAAGTAGGGAATGTGCTTTATGCCGTGCGGAAGTTTCTAATCATCCGATTATCGATGGGGTGCACCTTTTTTGTTGTGTTGGATGTCATGCTGTCTTTGGTATTTTAACAGCTAAAAATCAATTAGATAGATATGCGCAACACCCAATTTTTATTCAGGCATTACAATCGGGTTTAATTTCTAATCCAGCCTTACTAGCGCATATTGAGCAACAGCGCAATGAAATCACTGGAGGAGAAAGGCAGAAAGTTTATATCGAAATAGGGGAAATGTGGTGTCCTTCATGCGCAGAAGTGATCCGGTTGATGATATTAAAAGAAAGAGGGATCATCAATTGCGTTGTCGATTATACGACTGATTTAGCTTCTGTCGAATTTTCCCCATGTCATATTTCTAAAGAGTCAATATTCGCTATTATTAAAGAGCTAGGATATGTACCATCCGTGCTTGATTGTGCCTCTCGTAAGGCTGTAAGTATGGATTTGTATCTGCGATTTGGAGTGGCAGCTTTTTGTTCCCTTAATATCATGATGTTCGCTTATCCCCTTTATGCCACCTACTTTGCCTACGATGGAGAGGACTACGGCTCTTTATTTGCCTGGCTCTCTTTTATCGTTTCTCTTCCTGTCGTTTTTTATAGTGCGTGGCCAATATGGAAGCGGTTGGTGGGCGCGTTAAAAACAGGTTTTTTTGGGATGGAAGTGTTGGTGGCAATTGGAGTCGGTGCCGCTTTTGGACTCTCTTTAAAGGAGCTTTTTTCAGGAGGTACTCGCGTCTATTTTGATTCGATGTCGATCATCATTTTCTTTATGCTATTGGGTAAAATAGTTGAAGCTCGAGCTAAGTTTTCTGCCAAAGAATCGTTGATGCGTCTCTCCAGGGAGACTCCTAGGCGTGGACGAAAACGATTTGAGGATGGAAGAGTGGAATTTGTCCCCATTAAGGATATTTCTAAGGGCGATATTTTAATTGCTTATACCGGAGAGAAAATTTCACTTGATGGGGTTGTGACTACAGGTCAGGGGGCATGTGATGAATCATTGATGACAGGAGAGGCAATGCCTGTCTCTAAGCAGGTTTCGAGTTCCTTATTAGGAGGAACCATATTGATTCAAGGAAGTTTAGAATATCGCGTCTCCTGCTCTGTTAATGAAACAGCCCTCCATCAAATCATTGAAATGATTGAGCAGGACATCGGGCATAAAAGCATTTACGTAAGGGCTGCGGATCAGATTGTCCGTTGGTTTGTTCCAGTGGTTGTTGCCATTGCAGTCATTGCTGGGGTCCTTTACTGGATGTTTCCTGCCATTAAGGATCAAAATCCGGAAGAAACCGCTTGGTTGCGTGCGTTAGCAGTACTTTTAATCTCATGTCCATGTGCAATAGGCATCGCAGCCCCCGCGGCAGAATCTTATTTACTCAACGGACTAGCCTCTCTAGGAGCTATCGTGCGTAACCGCGGTTCTCTTCGATATATTGGAAATGAGGATGTGATCATTTTTGATAAGACAGGAACGGTTACTGAAGGACGTTTTAAGGTGTTGTCTGGAATCGATTCTTTGATGGCTCAAGATAAAATGGCTCTTCATAGTTTAGCCTCTCATTCTATTCATCCTGTTGCATGTGCAGTGGCAAAAGCTTGTGAGTCTGAAAGGAGAGAGGTTTCGTTTTTGGAGGAAGTGATCGGACATGGGCTTCGTGGATCAATTGATGGACATTTTTACAGTTTGGGATCCGCTCGTTTTATGAATTTGCAGGGGATCACTATTTCAGATAGCGTTGTAGATGGAGTTAATGAAGCAACCTCTTGTGTGTATTTTGCTAAAGATGGAACAAATATTGCGCAGATTGTATTGGGAGATCAGTTGAGAAGTGGCGTGAAAGAATTGATTGCTGGTTTAAAGCCAACAAAGGTCATATTGCTCTCTGGAGATGCAGAAAAAAATGTCGCTGCCATCGCTCGCTCATGTGGCTTTGATGACTGGAAATCGGCATGTACTCCAATAGAAAAACGGGAGTTTATCAATACACTTAAGCAAGAAGGAAAGATTGTTTGTATGTTAGGAGATGGAATTAACGACGCCTCGGCTCTTGCGGCAGCGCATGTCGGTGTTTCTGTTGTCTCAGCTTCAGACATGTCGATTCAGGTTTCCGATTTATTACTGACGACAGATCGATTGGGGGTTTTTACTCAGATACGTGCGTTGGCGGTCAAAGGACAACAGATTGTACGTCAAAATTTGTTTTGGGCATTTTTCTATAATGTCATCGGGATTGCCTTGGCATTTTTTGGGCTTCTTTCGCCCATATTTGCCGCCTTTGCCATGTCGATGAGTAGTTTGACCGTGTTGTTAAATGCTCATCGGTTGCATTCAAAGCTTTGATTGAACAATATTTAGGGAACAATATTTATGAACAATATTTATGAACAATATTTATGGTTGATATTAATTTTTTTATTTTGTATAATGATTGGCAGTAACGGTGAGAAGCCTCACTAGTTATGCGATTAAAATTTAATAATATAATAATAAAGGAAAAAGAATGAGTGCTGTAATACGAAGTAACAGGGGTGAATTGTGCGCTATCTGCAAAGAAGAGTTTGGTTGGTTGGAAAAGTTAGGTCTTAGAAATCAACGAGTGACGCATGTAGGCGGAGAGGGCCATGATGGTATGCATAGGAAGTGTCTTGCAGAATGGTTACGTACACGTCTAACTCCAAAATGCCCATATGATGAAAAACTTATTGATCAAGCCTCTATAAACACTCGAACTTATCGGATTTTAGACAAGTTCGAGTCAGCATTGACTAATGCAGTTTATGCAGCTTGCTTTGGAGTAGCAGCAGGAGTAGGAGCAGCAGCAGCAGCAGGAGTAGTAGGAGGAGTAGTAGGAGTAGGAGGAGTAGTAGCAGGAGTAGGAGGAGTATCAGGAGTAGGAGTAGTAGCAGGAGTAGCAGGAGTAGGAGTCACTTGGATTTTAGATCGCAAAGGGGTTAGTCAAATTAACCATGAAAATATTGGAGCTGGAATGTATATAGGGGCAATCGTAGGATTTGTAGCAGCAGTTACTCCGCCAGCAGCACTTTTAGTGATTTCTTTAGTTGGAAGCATTGCAACAGTGACCTTATCCTTAATAAGAAAGTAATTGGTTAGTTTGCCAGCATGAGTTGTTGCGCAAAACACAAAGATTCACCGCCCCGAAGTATAAGTACTCATTTGTGTGATGAACCTTTATTTTCATTGTTTTGAATCGAAAATTTTAGTGTATTTATTGTATAACTGGATGGAATTAGTCATAAAATAGGTATCGGTGACTTCATTTTTGTCGCCGAGTAGAATTTGTTGAGGCTTTACTAAATTCAAGTACCTAGCCTTCAATTCACTCCAACGATAGCGAAAGACCCATTCTTTGCCTAGTTTTGCTTTTTCTAAATAAACGTCGTAGTTATTGTAGACATCGCGTAGAGCAGCTTTGACATCCTCTTTTTTGCTATCGAATTGAACGCCCACCGTTGTATTTTTTCCAAACATCCCAGAATATGTGGCTGGGACTTCGATGTTGGAAGGCACTTCTTTAACAAATCCAGTTTTGCATAATGTTGTTTGAGCGGTATTGTTTGATAAGATGCAGGGAATCCCCAAGGCCAAAGCCTCTCTGGGGCAGAGAGAGAAGCCCTCTCCTTTTGAAATATTTACAAAGCAATCGAATGAGTTTAAGAAATCGACAAATTGCCTCTGATTTAAAGTATCATCTGTGAATAAGATGTTTGATGCGTTTAATGATTTAATTAATTTTTTACATTCTTTGACATTTCCAAATCTTGCATTCAGTTTTAAAATAGCCTCGTCGGAATTTCCAAATTCTTCGAAAAAAGAACTGATTAATAGAAGATAGTTTTTATGTTCGAAACAGCTCACGGTTGTCCCGAAGACAAAAGGTTTTGAAGGGCGTGAGCGCTCCTCTTTTTCATAAAAATCATCCAAAAACATCCCTAAAGGGAGTTCGAAGATGGGAATAATGACTCCGCATTTTTTGTAGACATCGACTAAAAAAATATCGGGAACAGCAACAGCATCAAAACTTTGATTCAAGATTTCAACCCATTTGTCGGGAATTTCAGAACCTTCGAGCATTGAATAGGCAATTTTGATAGGGCTATTGGGGACTTGTTCGTAGGAATTTTTAGATCTTTGGCTGTACCATAATGGGTTAAATAAAATACTGACAGTTCCTGGTGTTCGATCGGGATTGGAAGCGATTGATAAAACGTCTGCACTCACATCGTTGGTTTTGGTTGGATGTGTGCCAATGTAGTTAATGGTAACGTCATCTTTTAAAGTATCTATGCAGCCTATCGTCATTCTGCCGATCCCATCAGCGTGATTGATGAATCCTATGACAGTGAGATCATACCCCATTAAACTCATATGAAGGAACAATTGGAAGAGTATGGAAAAGATAAAAAACACAGGAAAACCTCTAAGTTAGTCGATTGATATCCTTGTCACGTTTAAGCTTGAGACTGGTTCAGGCACCATAACTTGAAAACTTATTTGTATTCAAGATCTTTTTCACGGATCAATTATAGTATTGCCCTTAAAATTGAATAAACGCATAATCTTAGAGAAGTGTGATTAAAAGCTGTATACTGACCACCTTTCCTGCCCCCACTACCGGGGCGCGTTTATATGCTGCCTTACCCCGCTTTCCGCTCGCTGCGCTCGCTTCAAACGGGGCTAATCACATTCCTCCCTGCCGGGAGAAGGATAAAATACGGATTTTTACCTCTCTTGGTAAAGGAAAAATGACGTGCTTCAAAAGAGCCAAACTCGAGCCTCCCGGTAGGGAGGAATGTGATTAGCCCCGTTTGAAGCGAGCGCAGCGAGCGGAAAGCGGGGAAAAGATGGTAAATAAATGCGCCCCGGTAGCGGGCGCAGGAAAGATGGTCAGTGTACAGCTTTTAATCACACTCATCTTAAAGGACATAAGGATGAAGTCTGCTGTCCTTAAGGTCCTTTGTCTTTATAAAAAAACGATAGGGTTGATGATTATGTTTGAAGATCCTCAGGATGAGACGTTTAATGAAAGAGAGCTGCGGGTTCTTGATTTTTGGCATAAGGAACATATTTTTGAAAGATCGGTAGAAGAAAATAAAAAAAAACCATTATTTTCTTTTTATGATGGTCCTCCGTTTGCTACCGGCCTGCCTCATTATGGACATTTCTTGGCAGGAACGATTAAAGATGTTGTCCTTCGTTATAAGACAATGCAGGGGTATTATGTGCCTCGTCGCTTCGGTTGGGATTGCCATGGACTTCCTATAGAAAATGAAATTGAAAAAGCCTTTCAGCTTTCTGGTGCTGTTTCCATCGAAGCTTTTGGAGTCGCTCGTTTTAACGAAGAATGCCGTAAAATCGTTTTGCGTTACGCTGAGGAGTGGAAATCTTTAGTAGAGCGGATGGGAAGATGGGTCGATTTCAAACAAACCTATCGTACAATGGATCGTTCTTTTATGGAGTCTGTCTGGTGGGTATTCAAGCAGCTCTATGAAAAAAAACTTGTTTATCAAGGATTTAAGGTGATGCCATTTTCGGCTAAGCTTGGCACTCCACTTTCCAATTTTGAAGCGGGGGATAATTATAAAGATGTCGATGATCCTTCGTTGACAGTGGCTCTCTCTCTATTGGATGAACCCAATGCATCGCTTCTTGTTTGGACGACAACTCCATGGACATTAATTTCAAATTTAGCAGTGATGGTTGGTCCTGCAATTGAATATGTCAAAGTCCTCCATAAGGCGACTGGTAAATTGTACTATCTTGCTAAGGCACGTTTATCTGCCTATGACAAGGAAGGAACTGATTATGAGGTCGTTGAGCATTTAACAGGAAAGGAGCTTGAAGGTCGTCGTTATCAACCTCTTTTCAATTATTTTGCAGATCGAGCTCGGCAAGGTGCTTTTCGCGTTATCTTTGACGATCAAGTGACAATTGAAGAGGGAACTGGGCTTGTTCATTGTGCTCCTGCTTTTGGTGAGATTGACTTTTATGCTTGCCAACGAGCAGGCATTGAATTGGTCTGTCCGATAGATGGCAACGGACAATTTACTGAAGAGATTCCAGAGTATCAAGGGCTATTTGTCAAAGATGCCGATAAAGATATCATCAAACGTTTGAAGGCTCAAGGTGCCGTCATTCAGGCAGTGACATTGCGTCACCGCTATCCATTCTGTTGGCGTTCTGATACCCCATTGATCTATAAGGCAGTGCAAACATGGTTTGTGGCCGTAGAAAAGATTAAGGAAGAATTGTTGAAATCAAATGAGCAGATTCATTGGACTCCAGAAAATATTAAGCATGGTCGTTTTGGCAAATGGTTGGAGGGGGCTCGAGACTGGGCAATCAGTCGAAATCGTTATTGGGGAACTCCAATTCCCATTTGGCGTGCTGCTGATGGAGAGACTATTGTTCTCGGCAGCATCGCAGAGTTAGAATCGGCCACAGGAAAAAAAGTGGAAGATCTTCATCGTCATTATATCGATGATCTCTCTTTTGAAAAAAATGGGAAGACCTTTCACCGCATCTCAGAAGTTTTTGATTGTTGGTTTGAATCAGGTTCGATGCCCTACGCGCAGAATCACTACCCATTTGAAAATAAAGAGCTTTTTGAACATGGCTTTCCTGCTGATTTCATCGGAGAAGGACTCGATCAAACGCGCGGTTGGTTTTACACGTTGACGATTCTATCGACAGCGCTATTTGGTCGGCCAGCATTTAAAAACGTGATCGTGAATGGTATTGTTTTAGCGGAAAATGGGGAGAAAATGTCAAAGCGGCTCCGCAATTATCCCGATCCAAGCGTTGTCGTTGAAAAGTGTGGAGCTGATGCGGTTCGTCTTTACATGATGCATAGTCCAGCTGTGAAGGGGGATGATCTTTGCTTCACCGAATCGGGTGTAGAATTGGTCTTGAGGCAGGTTCTCATTCCTTTATGGAATGCATTTAGCTTTTTAACGACGTATGCAAAAATTTACGATTGGAAACCAAAGCCACCACCTGAGAAACCTCAAGCCGTTATCGATCGTTGGATCATTTCGCGGTTGAATAAACTGATACTCGATGTGAAGACAGGAATGGATGAGTATGATCTTAGTTTAGCAGTTGAACCTTTTGTGGGCTTTGTAGATCAACTGACAAATTGGTATATCAGAAGAAGCCGTCGTCGTTTTTGGGAAGAGAAAGCTTCTCAAGATCGCGATGAGGCCTTTGCTGTTTTATACCACGTACTCATAGAGCTTGTAAAAGTGGCAGCTCCTTATGTTCCTTTCATCAGCGAAGCCATCTACGGCAATTTACGTCACGCTAATATGCCGGTTTCTGTCCATTTATGTGGATTTCCCGAATATTCCGAGAAAAGTCGCGATCAAGCTTTAGAAGAGGCTGTGACGGCAGCGCAAACCGTTGTGAGTCTTGGACATTCTTTGCGTAAGGAACATAAATTTAAAGTGCGTCAACCGTTGCCTGCAGTGCATATTATCTCAGAAGATGAAAGAACACTCAATTTCTTACGCGATCAACAGCATCTTATTGCCGATGAGTTAAACGTCAAGAAGGTGTTGTTCTGTTCCAGCGAAAAGGAATTTGTTTCGTTAAAGGCAAAACCTAATTTCCGCGTATTAGGAAAAAAAGTTGGGAAAATGATGCCAGCGGTTCAGCAAGCAATTAATGAATTTACAGAAGCGGAACTGATGAAACTGTTTCAGGGAGAAAGCGTCTCATTGCATCTCGATGGTCATTCTATTGTGATTACTCATGAAGATGTCGCAGTGGAACGGCAGGTGCGTGAAGGTTTGATCGCAGCCAATACCGGTGTGATTACCATCGGACTCGATATCAATCTTTCTGATGAATTAATCAGTGAGGGGTTGGCTCGTGAGCTCATCAACAAGATTAATACGATGAGGAGAGAGGCTGGATTTGCTGTGACGGATCGCATTTTTGTCGAAATGGAAACCACGGAGCCTGTCCAATCTGCTTTTGCTCTGTTTGCCGATATGATTAAGGGTGAGGTGTTAGCGTTGAATGTGAAATTCGGTCCGTGCATCGGTACTTCTTGGGATCTCAATGGAGAACCTGCTATCATCGCTTTGCATAAGAAGTAACGTTATGCATGCGCACGGATAAACTCAAAGACGCATGGTGGGGTGGGTTGAGATACGTGGTATGTCAG
>Ga0207113_1039_pt1 | contig 48478 bp, 42 predicted proteins | sample Alteio_BWMinHeat_69_FD_153559 | JGI IMG/M metagenome (GOLD analysis project Ga0207113, IMG submission 153559) | Enriched cells from forest soil in Barre Woods Harvard Forest LTER site, Petersham, Massachusetts, United States -... | ecosystem: Environmental > Terrestrial > Soil > Temperate forest >... | reverse complement strand
AAATACTATTTTAACGAGTCCGTATTCTGCATTTACAAAGAAATATTCCGGCCAGGAGTGGGATTCTGACAGGACATTTTTCTTGAGCCTGTAGAAATCTATTGCCTTATTACAGGCTTTCAGGAACCGTTCAAAAGGTACAGGCTTCACGAGATAATCAATGACATCCAGGTTGAATCCTTCCAACGCATATTTTTCATATGCCGTAATGAGAATGACCATTGGTCTTATGGAAAGCGTTTGCAATAACTGAAGACCTGTAAGTCCGGGCATTTGAATATCAAGGAATATCAGATCCACTTCCTGTTTATTCAAAATGGAAAGCGCTTCCATGGCTGTACTGCAGGAAGCAACCAGTTCGAGTATAGGCACCTGACGAATATTATCCTGCAGGAGAGCAAGGGCCAGCGGTTCATCGTCAACTGCAATACATTTCATTTTTAATGAAGTTTAATCTGAAGAGAAACTGTGAACCAGCCGTTTTCTTTATTAATGGAGAGAATATGTTTCTGGTCATATAATAAATTCAACCTTCTTACTACGTTCGGTAATCCAATTCCCGAAGTCTTGTCTTTGATTTCCTCATTCTTTGGGTCAAACTTATTCTTGACGCGAAAATCAATAAGCCCGTCAGAAATTTTTAATGAAATATCAATTTCCGGATCTTGAATAATTCCCGTACCATGTTTGAATGCATTTTCAATAAAAGGTATGAGCAGCATCGGCTCAATAAGTTGATTGTCACCAGAATCCATATCGACCCGGATAATTAATGATTTGGCATACCTGATTTTCTGTAACTCAATATAACTGTTTACATATTCTGTTTCGCGCAACAGGGTAACAGAAGCTTCATCAGATTCGTATAACATATATCGCATTAGACCCGAAAGACGGATCAGGGAAGGTTCCAGCATGTCTGATTTGAGTCGTGCCATGGCCACCATATTGTTCAGCACATTGAAAAGAAAATGCGGGCTTACCTGTGACCTTAAAAACGAAAGCTCGGTTTTCAGATTTTCATTTTCCCTTTCTTTCATTAACTGTTCAGTTCTGATTTTATCTGTTATGAACCAATATACCGTACTCATGGCCCAAACAAATAAATAGGGGAATATGGTAAAAAAATATTCCCTGTGAAATCCCGGCTTTTCGCCGGCTTTTGGAAAAATATTGATGCCTGTAATAAATACAGCTAACAATAAAATGATCAGGGTTATATAAATACCAATCTTTTTCCGGTTCAAGAACCTTGGAATCAGTACGAGTAAATTAAAATAAAAAAAGAGTATCCAACAGGCATCAAAAATCAGGAATCTTACACTGAACATTCCCTTAAAATTGATATGCTGCTGATCCGGTTCCCGGTGAAAAAGGGTTGGTAATGTAAATAATATAACCCAGGCAAGAATATGAAAAAATACAATAGCTATTTTGGATCTGTACCAGCGTGTGCTCATGGCTTTTAAATCAGACGCAATGTCCGGATTTATTGCATATTTGGGATACTCGCTGCGACAAACCCTCCATTTTCTGAGATCAAATAGCCAATAAAAGCATAAAAGCCTAAAGCTCAAAGCGCAAGGCTTAAAACTGAAGGCTGATACATTAAAATAGACTGAAATTGAAAATACGAAGCATTTACCATCACCCTACCACACTACCACACTACCACACTACCACACTTTTAAGACTTTGGCATATCAAAAATCGTCGGATCGATCGTTTTGTTCACTTCAATCTTATTGACAGTCGTCGTAATACTGAACTGCCCTCCATAATTTATTTCATAAGAATAGGGGAAAAAGATACCAGCCGGATCCACTTTTTTGTAATTAGAAAACGTGGTTGTGACTTCCATAGTCTGTCCCATCATTTGCGCTGTTGATACAACTTTTGTAATGAAATAAGTAGTAGCATCCACATACAAGGTAGTTTCTATACTGTCGGCATTGGTTACTTTCAATTTAAAGGCATTACCATCTTTTCCCTCTAATTCAATTTTGTTTCCTTTAGCCGCATAATTATATAGAGGGCCGAAAGGATCCAGTCTTCCTTTGCTCTGTTTAAGCATTTCATCCGGCATCGCAGTCGGAGAAGATGCACCTGTGAAAGGATTCACCTGCCAACCTCCTTTATCAGTAACTGCTATGATCACTGATTGACCATTAAAATCGGAAACCATTTTAAATCCGACACCGGTAACCAGGTTGATGGTACTGGGGCCTTCATTTCCCATTGCCGAAGAAGTGTTTTCCATATAAACAGTTTTGACCTGCTGGAGTTTTTCCTTACCGCCCAGGGCATCAATATATTTATTTACTATCTCATCTGCCGTTTGAGCCTGGATTCCGCTGAAACTTATAGCAGCCAGTAAAAGGGCCATACTCATTTTAACCAATTTCATAAGTCTTTTTTTATTTTAAAGATAAAGATGCCGAATTTTCTTTAAACCGCCAGCCTGCTTTTTTTTCCGCATTGCATAAATATTTTTCCCAAATACGTAATGCCAGCCTTGTATAAAGCAATTCTTTTGCCAGATGAAATTCCTTATTACCGTATGCCTCTTATCATTAATTTTCAATATAAACTCTGAGGCTCAGAAGTTTACAACTACCAGCGCACAACTCCTTGTAATGACCAATGAGGATTCTCTTCAAAGTGGAAGCAATACACAAAAAACGGTCATTTCGGGTTATGGAAGTGCCTATTATCAGCGTAATGCCGACCTGAAACAATCTGTTATCACCCTGGAAAGAGCTGTTCTTTTTGTCGGACATCAGTTCTCAGACAAAATTTCTTTTTTCTCTGAATTAGAACTTGAAAATGCCAAAGTGGAAGGCGGGGTCAGTAACAATGCTGAGATTTCCATGGAGCAGGCATTTTTAAAATTTAATATCAATGCACATCAGTACATAATTGCCGGCCTTTTTACTCCACGTATCGGTATCCTAAATGAAAATCATCTGCCGGTCAATTTTAATGGAGTAGAACGGCCGATAGTAGAAACTCTGATCATTCCGGCTACATGGCGTGAACTTGGTGCTGGTTTTTATGGAAACAACGAAAAAATTCCATTGAATTATAGTATTGTCATCATGAATGGTCTGGAAGGAGAGAATTTTGTACACGGTACAGGGATTCGTAATGGAAGAGCTGAAGGTAACCTGGCTTCCGCAAATAATATTGCAATAACAGCTTCACTCCAATATTTCTGGAAGAATTTTAAATTCCAGGTTTCAGGTTATAGTGGAGGAACAGTTACGCTAGGTCCTAAAGAATCCGATAGCCTTGGTCTCAACAGTGGCGCATTTGGAACGCCCATTTATCTTGGAGAAGCTGATGTACTCTATGAATATAATGCCTGGTCAGCAAAAGCGCTTGGAGTTTACATCAGTTATCCGGAAGCCGGTAAAATGAATATGGTATATGGAAATAATACCGCAACCGGTATGTATGGTGCATTTGCGGAAGTTGCCTACAACTGGCTGTTCAATCGCCAAACAAGGAATCTGACCAAAGCTAGCCTTATAAGTTTCGCAAGATTTGAAGTATTGAACATGAATTCGGGTATTGCTGCAAACGGTGAAGGCATTTACGACGGAACCGAAAAACAAACTCATCTGATTGTAGGTTTTGGATATCTCCCATTACCAAATGTGGTCATCAAAGCTGATGTCCGGCTGATGCACACCGGACCACAGAACCCTGTCCTTGTTGTAAATCCGGCTCCAAATGCTTTGCCCTATCAACAGAGCAACCAGTTCTTAAATCTTGGAATCGGATATTCCTTTTAATTTAAAATGGCGGTCCATGCAAATTGAGCGTAGAAAATTTATTTCGTCTGCCTGTAAAACCTGCCTTTTCGCAGGTGCCGGTTTTTTAATTTCAGATCTTATAGCCTGCAGCACATCTGTTAAAATTATCCACCTTCCCATCACCCAGGATTCTGTTCGGTTTCCACTGACCGCTTTTGCGACAGCATCAATTCAGCTCGTCAGGCCGGAAGGATGGTTTTATGACATTGCTGTCAGGAAAACGGGCACAGATCAATTCGAAGCCATTCTGCTTGAATGCACACATCAGCAAAACCAGCTCCTCATGATTTCAAACGGATATAAATGTAATCTGCACGGTAGTCAGTTCAATTTAAACGGACAAGTGGTGAAAGGTCCTGCAGAACGCACATTAAAGAAATTCTTAACCAGCCTCGAACAGGGCGAGGTTGTAATTCAGTTAAAATCTTAAAAAATTAAAAAAGAAAAAATCAAAAATGAAAATCATTCTCATCTTATCTTCCGGTGCTGATTAAATTTTTTAATTCACCCTGAACGGATCCATCCTTCCTGCTTATCTTCGAAAAAAAAAGTTATGAAGACTGGTGTTGTCGGATATGGCGTAGCTGCACAATTTATGCATCTGCCCTTCCTGGTTACCAATCCTGAATACCAACTCCAAGCTATATTACAAAGGCAGGGAGACGAAGCCAGGGAGAAATACCCCTCAGTGAAAATAGTACGCAGCCTGGATGAGATGCTCGCAGACGAAAGCCTTGAACTTGTTGTAATAACAACCCCGAATGATACCCATTATGATTTTGCGTGGCGTTCTCTCAACGCAGGCAAACACGTTGTTCTGGAAAAGCCATTTACTATTACTTCTTCCGATGCAAAAAAACTGATCGCACAGGCAGAAAAAAAAGAACGTATTCTGAGTGTATATCAGAATCGAAGATATGTCTCGGATTTTCTGACGATCCGCCAGTTGCTTAACGAAAAAGCATTGGGTGAACCAGTTGAATTTGAAGCACATTATGACCGGTACAGACCTGAACGAAGACCCAATGCATGGCGGGAACAAGATACACCAGGCAGTGGAATATTATATGATTTGGGAGCGCACCTCATCGACCAGGCTTTTTGTCTTTTTGGTTTGCCCAGCTTTATAACCGCCGATATCCGCATACAACGGCCAGATGCAAAAACCACAGATTATTTTGAACTCTGGCTTGATTATGAATTTACGAAAATCATTTTAAAAGCGTGTATGCTTGTCCGTGAGCCGGGTCCCAGGTATACCATACATGGCATGCACGGGTCATTTATTAAATACGGAGAAGATCCTCAGGAGGCCCTGCTCAGAAAAGGCATTCTGCCAATTGCAAAAGACTGGGGCAGGGAATCAGAAGATAATTTCGGATTACTGCATACTGAAATAGATGGAGTCATAATAAAAGAAAAATATCCCTCCATTCCCGGCAACTATGGAGGATTTTATACTGACCTTTATAATACGATTCATAAAGGAGAATCATTGAAAGTAAAACCGGAACATGGATTTAATACAATCCGTTTAATTGAACTCGCAACAGAAAGCAGTGAAAAAAAATGCAGGGTGGAATGTACAGGCCTGATCAATGTTTCTTATCCTTAAACAATGAGAAGACTGCATCCGCGAATATCGCTGTTGTCCATCCTTCCCAAAACTTCGAAACTTCCGTCTTCATAAAGTTTTGCAACATCATCAGTAGCAATGAAAGAACAGGAATCGATGTTTGCAAGGTCGATAATATTTAATAACCCCTCTCCGGATTCATGAAGATTCAATGGATCATCCTCTTCCCTTACAAAGGCTTTCATCCAGGGAACCGGTTTATAAATACCCCCGGCAAATGAAAAAGCCTGAGATAAAAGTTCCGTCATTCCATATTCAGAATGAATCTGTGGTACACCCAGCTTTTGTTTCAGAAAATTATGCAATGCAACGCGTGTAATTTCCTCCCGCCGCCCCTTCATACCACCTGTTTCCATGACTATTGTATTTGACAACTTAATGGAATATTTTTCAGTAAAATCCATCAAAGCAAAACTGACACCCATCAAAAGGGTTTTCTGTTTTTCCCTTTCGAGTTTTAATAGCAGGTTGTATAACTTATCATATTCATACAGATAAAATCCGCTTTCATGAAAGCCACTTAACCGGATCAATTCAGCCACCATGTAAACAAGAGATGAACCTTCCCTTTCAAGATAAGCGGGTAATAATCCAAGGACACAAAATTCTCTTATATCACCATAAAATAATTCAAATCCTTTAACGAAACTTTCACGATAAAGGTCAATATTTTTTACAAAATGCCGGGCGGGTTCCATTCCTGTGGTACCACTGCTTTTGAAAATTATCTCCGGATCGAAATTGCCGGTTTTGATCTCTTCGGTTTTAAAAAAGGATACAGGGAGAAAAGGTATAAGTTTCAATTCAGTAATATTTTCAGGCGACTTATGAAATCGGTCTGAAAAATTCCTGTAAAGGGGATTGTCCAAGTACTGGTATTTGAAAACCTCCAAAGCCCTGGCATTAAAATCCTTGGGCAACCCTGTAAAGATCTTCTCGTATTGATATATGGGATAATGGCTTTTCATATCCTGTATTAGGGATGATTTTCCAAATCAAAAGTTTAACCGGTGCAATACTAAAGCTTTTCGCGAAAATCCTTTAATTTGTGCTGTCCAAATCATTTTAATGAAAACGAGATTTTATATTTTGTCATTAATTTTATTACTGGTACTTGGATGCACTAAAAATAATAATGGCGGAGGTCCTTCCATTTCTATAAAATCTTACACAAGTGCTGTTTACAATAATGGAAATGATTTCAATGCAGTCCTTTCTTATTCACAAAAAGGCGGAAGCTTATCAGGAGATTCCCTGGTAATTCTACGTCGCCGGTTTAATCAATCTTTTAATCCCAACCCAGAGAATGATACTTTCAGCACGAGGCTTCCGTTAACTCCTTCCGTAGATAAGGCAGAGTTTACTGCTTCACTTGCCTGGCAGGATATCGCAGTTGGCATCAACGGTGAAAATGACACCTGTGATTTCCGTTTCGTACTGATAGACCAGAACATGAAACATAGCGATACTGCCGCAACCGGTACAGTTATTATATATCAATACTGATAAACTTTGATCTGGATCCGGAAAGTTTTCAATTTTTTTCTTTTCAGTAGTATTTATATTTCTCTTTGCGCAGTTATAATGACCTGGCAAAGCTGTAATTTGTTGCATCTGACTATTTCCGGGGATTATTACTGGTTCGTTTTTTTTGCTACCATCTGCAGCTATAATTTCCATTGGTACCTTACACACCAGTCAAATAGTTCAGCCATTCGCATTCAATGGTCGCTCCGTCATAAAAATACACATCTGCTTTTTTATTTTGCCGGTGTAATCGGGTCTTTGATTTTCTTTTATAAACTGCGCCAGCACTGGTTTGGACTTTTCTTTGCTGGCCTTCTCACTTTCTTATATTCGGCACCTAAAATCCCGCTTCCCTACTTCCGATTCCTCAAACAGGTTGCTATTGGTAAAACAATTTTTCTATCTACAGTGTGGACATACGTTACAGGCATGATGCCAGTGTTTATTGCCGGAGAACATTTCAATCATGAAATGAAATGGTTTGCTGCAAGCCGTTTTTTTCTTATATATGGAATCTGTATATTGTTCGATTATCGTGACCGGGCAGATGATAAGGAAGAAGGAATCCGTACGATGGTAAATTATTTTGATGAAACAGGTGTAAACAGGTTATTTTTCTTTTCTATCATTGCACTCACCATATTTACATCTGGACTTCTTTTTTCTGGCGTTTCAATATTAACCGTTTTAATATTAATCATCCCTGGGATCATACTGTTTTCAATTTATCCTCTGGCCAAAAAAAGTACTTCCGATTATCTATATTATTTCGTTTTGGATGGTTTAATGATGCTTTCTGCTTTGCTGATGGCGGTACTGTCAATTTGATTATTTTTGGCCCTAAATTCTATTCATGGCCAAAGCCAAATCTGCAGTACCCCAAAAAAAATCCATACTGACTTCAGCTTCTTTTGATTTCATGAAGAAATATCTCAATACGCCTTCGCCCGTAGGATTCGAATCCAACGGACAAAAAGTGTGGATTGAATATATCAAGTCTTATATAGACAGCTATTTTACAGATGCTTACGGAACAGCGGTGGGAGTTATTAATCCAAAATCCGGTTTCAGGGTAGTGATTGAAGCACATGCCGATGAAATCAGCTGGTTTGTCAATTATATTAACCCTGAAGGTCTGATGTACCTTAAAAGAAATGGCGGTGTGGATCATCAGGTAGCACCCGGACAAAGAGTAATTATACACAGTGACAAGGGGCCGGTAAAAGCTGTTTTTGGATGGCCCGCCATTCACACCCGTATGATAAATCCGGATGCCAAAGAAGTACATCCCAAAGTAGATAACCTGTTTTTAGATTGTGGTGCACGCAACCGAAAGAATATTGAAGCGTTGGGCATTCACCCGGGTTCTGTTGTTACTTATCAGGACGGTTTCGATGAACTCGCATATGATACACTCATCGCACGCGCATTTGATAACAGGATCGGAGGTTTTATGATCGCTGAAGTTGCGCGCCTTCTAAAAGAAAACAAAAAGAAACTTCCTTATGGTTTATATATTGTAAATGCCGTTCAGGAAGAGGTAGGCCTTCGCGGAGCTGAAATGATTGCGCGCAGAATTAAACCGGATGTTGCCATCATCACCGATGTTACTCATGATACGGCCACACCCATGGTGAACAAATTGGTGGAAGGTGATATCACGTGCGGAAAGGGGCCTTCTTTGGCTTTTGGACCGGCAGTACACAACAAACTCCTTTCTTTTGTTAGGGAAACTGCGTCCCAAAAAAATATCCCCGTTCAATTACGGGCTGTATCGCGCAGTACAGGAACAGATACTGATTCCTTTGCTTATGCTAATGAAGGATGCCCCTCGGTTTTAATATCTATCCCACTGAGATATATGCATACTACTGTAGAAATGCTGAACCGTAATGATATTGAACAGACGATATTGCTGATATATGAGACTTTGCTGGCATTAACGCCCAAAACGAATTTCAGTTATCATTTATAAATTCGGTTAACCCTAAAATCTGGAAAATGATCCGCAACAACTGGACAAAAGAAGAAATACAGAAAATATATGAACTTCCATTATTGGAGCTCGTATATCGGGCAGCAACCATCCATCGAACTTACAATAATACAGCTGAGGTTCAGGTCTGCACTTTGCTTTCGGTTAAAACCGGAGGATGCTCAGAGGATTGCGCTTATTGTCCCCAGGCTGCACGTTATCACACAGATATTAAAATTCATGCGCTTATGCAGACAGATGAAGTGCTTGAATATGCCCTAAAAGCCAAAAAAGCCGGTTCTACCCGTTTTTGTATGGGTGCTGCCTGGCGTGAGATACGTGACAACCGGGATTTTGAACGGGTCCTGGAGATGGTTAGAGGTGTAAATGCTATGGGAATGGAAGTATGCTGTACCCTGGGTATGCTGACCGAATCTCAGGCTGAAAAATTAGCTGATGCAGGCCTTTATGCTTATAACCACAACCTGGACACTTCGGCAGAATACTATGATGAGATTATTACTACCCGAACCTATGATGAGCGTCTGAATACCCTTGGAAATGTTCGAAAAGCAGGCATTAGCGTCTGCTGCGGAGGCATCATCGGATTGGGTGAAACCCATGAGGACCGGATAAACATGCTTTGTACCCTGGCTACCCTGCCGGAGCACCCTGAAAGCATTCCCATAAATGCATTGGTAAGGGTAAAAGGAACTCCCCTTGAAAATAATCCCAAGGTCGATATTTGGGATATGGTAAGAATGATTGCAACTGCAAGGATTTTAATGCCTGAATCAATGGTCAGGTTAAGTGCCGGCCGTACTGAAATGAGTATTCCGGAGCAGGCTTTTTGTTTTATGGCAGGCGCGAATTCAATTTTTGCCGGCGATAAGCTTCTGACAACACCAAATCCTTCATTCGAAGAAGACAATGCCATGTTTGAGCTGTTGGGACTTAATGCGATGATTGCGTTTAAAAGCCTAAAGTCCAAAACTCAAAACTTAAAGCCAATTAATGTGGCAAATTTGTAATTGAATAAATGAAGGAAAGTAAAAAAGAAATGCTCCATGAAAATTTGAGAATGAAATTGATTTATCCCTTCATGTAAAAAGAAGCTTTCTGCTCATATGGGGACTTAAACAAGAATTCCTCCATAGAAATGGAGGAACTTTTTTTAACCCTTAAAACAACCAACATGAAAATCTTTGTGGTTATAATTATAACGTAAGGATTATCCAATGGTTTAATCTTGTTTTGTAAATGTCCTGTTAATTAGTTTAAGGGTTAAATTTTATTGCTTTCGCTAATATTTCACACTTTTCTACTTATTCACCACTGAATGATTTGGCATTAAAATGCTATAAGCCTGCCTGGCAGAAGTCAGGCCTAAAGTTTAAATAAGTGCAAGATCCAAAACCTGTTGCATAGTCTTCACGTAATGAAATTTCAGCCCCTTTATAAAATTGGAATCGATTTCGCTAATATCCTTCTCGTTTTGCCAGCAAAGAATGACTTCCTTAATGCCAGCTCTTCTTGCTGCAAGAATTTTTTCTTTAATTCCCCCCACCGGTAATACCTGTCCACGTAGTGTGATTTCGCCGGTCATCGCCAGATAAGGTTTTATCTTCTTACCTGTAATTGCAGAAGCCAGTGAACTCATCATAGTGATGCCTGCGCTTGGTCCGTCTTTTGGTGTACCGCCTTCAGGAACATGTATATGGAGGGTCTTTTTGGCAAAAATATCCGAATTCAAACCGTATTTTTTTGCATTCGATTGCAAATAAGTCAGCGCAGTTGTTGCACTTTCTTTCATTACATTACCAAGATTCCCTGTAAGTTTGAGATCTCCTTTTCCATCGCTGATACTGGTTTCAATAAATAGAATATCACCTCCTACATAGGTCCAGGCAAGACCAACAGCAACGCCCGGCATATTAGCCACTTTATATAAATCATTATTGTAGCGTGGTTTACCCAGAACTTTTTCGATATCTTTTTCTGTGATGGAAGCCTTAAGCCTGTCCTTAAATGCGAATTCCTTTGCTTCATAACGCATGATGGAAGCTAATTGTCTGTCCAGTTCCCTGACTCCACTTTCGCGTGTATAATCTGAAATAATTTTACCAAGATTCTTATCGGATAACTTGAGAGGCATTCCTTTTAAACCGTGGGCTTCTTTTTGTTTTGGAATCAGGTGCCTTTTTGCAATCTCAATTTTTTCTTCAATGGCGTAACCGCTTAGATCAATGATCTCAATACGGTCGCGTAAAGCCGGTTGAATATGACCAATATCATTGGCAGTTGCTACGAATAAAACCCTGCTGAGGTCGTATTCCAGTTCCAGATAATTGTCATAAAAAGTATTATTCTGTTCCGGATCCAGAACTTCCAGAAGTGCTGAAGAAGGATCTCCCCGAAAATCAGTTCCGACTTTATCGATTTCGTCCAAAATCATAACCGGATTAGACGATTTTACTTTGCGCAAAGACTGTAAAATCCTTCCCGGCATTGCCCCGATATAAGTTTTACGGTGTCCCCGAATTTCGCTCTCATCATGCAGTCCGCCGAGACTAATGCGCACATACTTCCGTCCGATAGCGTTGGCAATACTTTTACCAAGAGAAGTTTTCCCGATACCAGGAGGACCAACAAAACAGAGGATGGGACTTTTCATATCCCCTTTAAGTTTTAAGACAGCGAGATATTCAAGTATCCTTTCTTTTACTTTCTTCATTCCATAATGATCCTGGTCCAGTACTTTAGAGGCTTTCTTCAGGTCATACTGATCGTCAGTATAATCATTCCATGGTAAATCAAGCATCAGGTCCAGATGGTTATATACAATGGAGTAGTCGGGTGTACTTGGATGCATCCGTTCAAGCTTCTCAATCCCTTTTTTAAATATTTCTTTTGCTGCCTGCGGCCATTTTTTTGATTCCGCTTTTTTCTGCATATCACGCAACTCACGTTCATTACTGTCGCCTCCGAGTTCATCTTTGATACTCTTGAGCTGTTGTTGTAAAAAATAATCGCGCTGCTGTTTGTCCAGTTCCGTTTTGGTTTTGTTGGTGAGCTTATTTTTTAATTCTGCAAACTGCAATTCTTTTTGTAACAATTGCATCAGCAGGTCAGCGCGTGATCTGATATGATCTGTTGAAAGCAGTTCCTGTTTATCAGTTAGTTCCGAATTGAGGTTGCTTGAAATAAAATGGATCAGAAAAGAAGGGTTCTCAATATTTTTCAGGATGATCGATGCTTCCGTTGGAATATTAGGTGAAAGCTGGATGATCTGAGCAGCCAGGTCCTTGATATTTGATACATAGGCTTCGAAGTCCTGATCCTTCGGCGCTTCTTCTTCCATCAGCAGGATTACCTGTGCTTTAAAATACGGATCATCGGTGGTTATTGCACCCACTTTAAACCTTCTTTTACCCTGAAGTATAACGGTTGTACCGCCATCAGGCATTTTTATCACTTTGATGATTCTGGCAATGGTTCCAACGGCAACCAATTCATTCAATGAAGGATCTTCCACACTACTGTCTTTTTGTGCCAAAACGCCGATCAGTTTGTCAGTCTTATAAGCATCATTTACAGCCTTGATACTCTTATCCCTACCTACTGTTATTGGAAGCACTACGCCTGGGAAAAGTACGGTATTTCTTAAGGGAAGAATGGGAATTTCTTTGGGAATCTCAGCATCCGCAAGGTTATCGTGTTCTGTTTCGTTTATCGGGATAATGGGCATAAAATCCATTTCCTGTTCACTTCGCTGAAAAAAGAGTTTATCATTCATAATTATAAAGGGGTGACAAAATAACACCTCTTTGGGAATTATCCTATCTTTTTATAGTTGAACCCTTTAGGCTCAAGTTTGGTGCCACCATTTTAAGCCTAAATCCCAAAGCTTAAAGACTAAAACCTCGTTTAGAAATTAATTTCTTTAATAAATCTTTTCAATTAATAAATAAAAGTCCTCTCAGATTATGAGAGGACCATAATTATTCAGAAGTTTTAGGCTTTGGGCTTTAGGCTTTAGGCTCTTGAAGTTTATAAAATCCGAAATCCTATATAAAGCTGGAAATTCTGGTTTTTCCAGGTATCAACGCTTGTCACATTATCAATATTGGTCAGACCGGATACGTACCGGGCACCTGCTTTAAACCCTCCAAGATTGACCTGTGCGCCACCGACGATAGAAAAATCGCCCGATTTAAAAGCATTTGATGCGTTAGATGTTATATTCTGACTCGTATTCATCAGAATTCCGAATTGAGGACCTACCTGAATGGTGAGTATAGGAATGATTTTATAGGATAGTAATATCGGAATATTTAAATAATTCAAATTTACACTAGTGCTATTAAAACCCTGGTTATAGACTTCATTAAAATCGCTTGCTGTTTGTGTTTTGGTTTGATTAAATAATAGTTCAGGCTGAATACCCCATTTACTGTTAAAATTGAGTTCTGCAAAAGCACCTGCACTGAAGCCCCATTGAAATCCTTCATTAAAGGATCTACCCATAATTTGTGAAAGATTGGTTCCTGCTTTAACACCAAAATGAAAACTTTGGGCCTGTATCCGAGAAGCTGATACAATAAAAACAATTACTATAAAACATACTTTCTTCATAAGTGATTTTTTTGATAATAGACTTCCTTTTATCCGGAACGTTTAATTTGGAGATTTGGTAGGTTGCCAAATCAATTTAACAGCTTATTAATAATTAATCGAATGCCTCTTTTAACTGTATTTAGTGAGATACATCAAAAAATCATACCAACTCTATCAAAGTGATTTCAGGAAGTATTCCTACCCGTCCCGGGTAACCGATAAATCCATACCCTCTGTTCACATATAATTTTTGTTTGCCATTTTCGTACAGTCCGGCCCATTGGTCATAAACATATTTTACAGGACTCCATTTAAATCCCGGAATCTCTATTCCAAACTGCATGCCATGGGTATGGCCGGCAAGAGTAAGATCGATATCCCCGTATTTGGGTCTTACTTCTGCATCCCAATGGCTTGGATCATGGCTCATTAAAATTTTAAACGGATATTTTTCAGCACCCGGATAGGCTTTCCACATTTTTCCATGCTTAGGAAATCTTGCTTTTGCACTCCAGTTTTCAATTCCGATCAGTGCAATTTCCTGCCCCTGCTTTTCCAATACAACATGTTCATTCATCAATAAACGCCAGCCCATATTGGCCTGCAGGGTTTTAAGATCTTCGATGTTTTGATTCCTGGCTTCTTCGGTAGGCCATTTCACATAATCGCCATAGTCGTGATTTCCCAAGGTGGAAAAAACGCCCAGGGGTGCTCTCAATCGGCTGAAAACTTCTTCATATCCCAACATTTCCATTGTACGGTCATTAATCAGATCGCCGGTAAACAAAATCAGATCAGGTTGAAGATCCAGTACCATTTGAACACCTTTTTCCACTGCTTTCCTGTTATCAAAACTGCCGGAATGTATATCCGATATCTGAACAATTTTTAATCCCTGAAATGCCGGTGGAAGGTTATTAAAAGCAAGCGGAATGCGTCGAATTTGATAATTATATTTATTTGAAAATCCGTATACAAGAGAACTTATCAGGGTGCCTCCAATACCTATGCCAAGCCAGCTTAGAAACACGGAACGGGAAATGCCCTCATTTACTTCACTTTCTCCTTCCGTATTCCTGAAAAATATTTTTGCAACTGCCCATTGAATAAGACGTCGCAGATCATCCATAAGAAAAATTACAGATGCAATCAATTTGGCGAAGAAAAATCCGACGATGGTAGCAAAAAGATAATTCCTCAGATTCTTGGGCCAGCGTTCAGTATTAAGATATGGCAGAGAAATAAAAATAACAATGATTGATATGGACAAAACCCAATAACTCGTAAAAATAATAGATTTTGTACGGGATGAAGATCCCTGGCTAAGCATTTTTACCACCTGGAATACGTACAGATCAATAGATGCCATAACTATGGCTATAATAGAAATAAAACCTGTGCTGCGCATGGATTTGATTTAATGATCCTTTAAAATTGAATGAATTCATCCAACTGCCGGTTTATTTCCCGTATAGTTTCCTGATGTTCCAATTCATCTTCTTTGAACAGGGTGTCAACAACAGAAATAGGAAGTTTGTTCGGATGAACCACTGTACCTACATAATGCATTATGCCCGTCAGGTGGTCCATTCCTCGCAGGTTACCAGCCCTACCCTTTGAAACGCCGGTAAGTAATGCTTTTTTCCCCTTCCAGACTTTTTTTACGTCGGATACATCTATCAGACATTTCAATACACCCGGAATAGATCCGTTATACTCGGGGCTGATAAAAATATATTTTTCGGCAGGCAGAAGCCATTTTTTTTCAAGCTGAACTACAGCGGGACTGCGATCCATTAAATCAAGTCCAACCAGGGAAAGTACCTGAACTTCAATATTTTTTTTCTTTAAAATAGATTGATATAGTTTGGCAATGCGGAGGGTAAAACTATCTTTCCGGTTAGTGCCTGATATTATAAGATACATGGGCATGCAAGTTAAGGCGAAGTGGTATTTTTCTGAACTCGGCCGGCAAGTTTGTATTTTTACCCGTCAGCTGGCAGGAAAGGATAGGTAATTTTGTACTTTCACGAATCTTTTATTGGCGAAGATTGGATAAAAAACGAATATAAATCATGGTTAAGGGTATGGCGAGAATCATAGGTGTGGCGAATCAGAAAGGCGGAGTCGGCAAAACAACTTCAGCCATCAATTTGGCGGCCAGCCTTGCTGTGCTGGAATTCAAAACACTGCTGGTGGACGCCGATCCACAGGCCAATAGTACGACGGGTGTTGGTTTTGACCTGCACAATGTTACTCAAAGCCTATATGATTGTATGGTAAACCAGGTGATAGCCCGGGATGTGGTGCTGAAAACTGAAGTTCCCAACCTGGACCTGATTCCGTCTCATATCGACCTGGTAGGAGCTGAAATTGAAATGATAAATTATCCAGACCGGGAAACAGTTTTGAAGAATATTCTTGAGCCACTGCGCAAAAGCTATGAATTTATTATTATTGACTGTTCACCTTCATTAGGATTGATAACCGTCAATGCACTGACTGCTTCCGATTCAGTGATCGTGCCGGTGCAGACTGAATTCTTCGCATTGGAAGGATTGGGTAAACTACTGAACACGATTAAGATTGTTCAAAGCCGGCTAAATCCTGAATTAGAAATCGAAGGAATACTGATGACAATGTATGATGGGCGTTTACGTCTTTGCAACCAGGTGGTAAGTGAAGTGAGAAAACATTTTGATGAGATTGTTTTTAATACAATTATTCACCGGAACTCAAAAATAAGTGAAGCCCCCAGTGTGGGTAAACCGGTAATCTTATATGATGCTTATAGTAAAGGCGCGATGAATTATCTGAACCTCGCCAAGGAAGTATTGCAGAAAAACAATATGACTAAAATGAGCCAGGAAGAACGAATCCTGGAATAGCCCGATTGAAAATGAACATCCCAGCATGACAACTCCGAATAAAAAAGATAAAGAAGCACTCGGCAAAGGAATCCGTTCCCTTTTACAGAATATTGATGCAGATTTGAAAACTGCCGCAGGGAATCTCAGGCCGGCTATTGCGGAAAATATAACAGGAACTCTTCGTATTCCACTCGACCTGTTTGAAACTAATCCCAAACAACCCAGAAAAGATTTTGACGATACCTCATTACAGGAACTTGCAGCTTCTATCCGGATGCACGATATCATTCAACCAATAACAGTAGCGAAGCTTCCCTCGGGAAAATATCGCATCATATCGGGGGAACGCCGGTTTCGGGCAGGACGCATTGCCGGTATAAAAGATATTCCTGTTTATATACGACAGGCCAACGATCAGCAATTGCTGGAACTCGCTCTGCTGGAAAATCTGCAAAGGGAAGATCTGAATGCAATGGAAGTGGCGCTGAGTTATAAACGGATGATGGATGAATTGAATTATACCCAGGAACAGGTTGCTGAGCGCATGGGTAAGGAAAGAAGTACTGTAGCAAATTATGTCCGACTCTTAAAACTTCCTCCTGATATCCAGGTAGCGCTGAGGAACAACCAGATTTCGATGGGTCATGCGCGTGCACTCATAAACGTTGATACAGTTGACAAACAACTTTTTCTTTTTAGTGAAATAAGAAACCGGTCATTATCCGTCAGACAAACTGAAGAACTCGTTCGTAAATTATATAAAACTCCACATGCTGTTAAATTATCTGTAAAAGCCGGGCTGTCAGAAACCTATAGAAAAATAGAAGATACTTTAGCTACACATTTCAGCACGAGGGTCAAGCTGAATCATAAGGAAAAAGGATCAGGAAGCATCAGTATTGAATATTATTCCGTGCAGGAACTGAATAAAATTCTGGACCAGCTCGGCGTACAGATCAATTAAGTGTTCAGTATGAGGAAGGCATTTTTTATTTTCTTTTTTACAGGTTTTTTTCTCAGTTCCAGGATACATGCGCAGCATACGGACACACTGATTGTAAATCTGCAAACGGATTCTATTCTTGAAAAAAAAGATAGTCAGTATTCCGGAAAGAAAATGTCTCAGGCCGAAAGGGATTCTATTGATAAAAGACTTCATGACAACCCAAGAAAGGCCACTCTTTATTCTGCTATCCTTCCAGGAGCCGGCCAGGTATACAATAAAAAATACTGGAAAGTTCCGATCGTTTATACTGCGCTAGGTATTCCAGCATATGCTTTCTTCTTTAATAAGAGCTGGTATGTTAAATGCCAGTATGCATTGACCGTATGCATTAATCTGGCCGACAATGGAAGTGTCGGTGATGACAGTCTTGCGAAAGTTGCACCGGAATTAAAACCATTCGTGACGACCAATGATCAGAACGGCATCATTACGAACAGGGACAGCTTTCGAAAAAATGAGGATTATTCTGTTTTATTTTTTCTGTTATTCTATGCATTAAATATTGTGGATGCTACTGTTGACGCGCATTTAAAAGATTTTAATGTGAATAGCGATCTGAGTTTTCAAATAAAGCCGATGATTTTGCCCGGCCCTACGCCCAGCGCCGGTATTACGCTTGCATTTAATTTTCACAAGCCCAGATTTCGCGAACTCACTTCTTTCTCATTGAACCGATGATATTTGAAAGTTGGCCGCAATAATTTACAGTAATGTCTTACAGTAGTTAATGATGAATTTATATCTTTACCATTATGAGAATTGCACTGATTGGATATGGAAAAATGGGCAGGGCAATTGAGCGGATTGCCGAGGGCCGGGGTCATACGATAATTCTTAAAATTGATGTGGATAATATTTCTGAAATGACCAGGGAAAATTTATCCAAAGCAGATGTTGCAATTGAATTTACAGGACCTTCCAGTGCTGCTGACAATCTTTTAAAATGCGCAGAGTACGGAGTTCGCGCAGTTAGTGGTTCTACAGGATGGCTGGAAAAATACCCTGCAGTTAAACAGGCATTTGAAAAATACGGGTCAGCTTTTGTATATGCCAGCAACTTCAGTATCGGTGTGAATATTTTCTTTGAACTCAATAAAAAACTTGCCGGTCTGATGGCACCATTTCCCGATTATGCAGTTGAAATGCGCGAAATACATCATACGCAAAAAAAAGACGCACCCAGTGGTACAGCTATAACACTGGCTGAACAGATTTTAGCAAATATTCCATCGCTTAAAACCTGGGTTAACAATCGATCCGAAGAGGCTGGTGTGCTCCCAATTCTCAGTGAACGAATGGATCCTGCTCCCGGAACTCATCTTGTAAAATATCATTCACCCATCGACGATATCGAAATCATTCATACGGCACATAACAGGGAAGGTTTTGCAGGAGGCGCAGTGATTGCAGCCGAATTTATTCAAAATAAAAAAGGGATTTTTTCAATGAAAGACGTGCTTGGGTTATGAGTTGTGGGTTATGGGTATCTTATGAACTGATCTCATAATCAATAACCCATAACTTATAAATCCCATCAACCCTTTTGCTCGTCAATTGTTATTATCTTGTAATAGAATTTACTTATGCTTTCTAAGAAATCCCAATATGCATTTCAGGCCCTGATGTATCTTTCTGAAAAGGAGAATGAAGGGCCCGTTCTAATTGCCGAGATCTCCAAAAAGAAAAAAATTCCACTCAAATTCCTGGAAAATATTTTGCTTGAATTAAAAAAGGCAAATATCCTTGAAAGCAAAAAAGGAAAGGGCGGCGGTTATTTTTTTGGTAAAGACCCCAGCCAGGTCACACTGGCAACCGTTATGCGCCTGATAGACGGACCAATTTCACTCCTCCCCTGTGTCAGTTTATATTTTTATGAGAAATGCACAAACTGCGACGAAAAGCATTGCGGACTGCGGGATGTGCTCATACAAGTAAGGGATGCCAACTTGAAATTACTTGAAAAGAAAACCATAGCGGACCTGAGTACAAAACCTAAATCCCTTGCAGGCTTAAAGGTTAAAGCCTAACAATAAAAGCGAAAGGCTACATTCGCCAAATTAAAAAAGAGGTTGTCTTTGCAGACAACCTCTTGTATCTTAAAAGCTGTAGGCCAGGCTTAATAATCCATTCCGCCCATACCAGGAGCTCCGCCACCTGGGTGCGCGTGCGCTTCTTCCTTCTTCGGTTTGTCAGCCACCACACATTCTGTAGTCAGCAGCATACCTGCAATGGAAGCAGCGTTTTCAAGAGCAATACGTGTTACCTTGGTTGGATCGATTACACCAGCTTTGTAGAGATTTTCATACACCTCAGTTCGTGCATTGAAACCATAATCAGCTTTCCCTTCTTTCACTTTCTGAACAACAATACTTCCTTCAAGACCACAATTGTGAACGATCTGGCGAAGTGGTTCTTCGATAGCGCGTTTAACGATCAGGATACCTGTTGTTTCGTCTTCGTTGGCAGCGCCTTTCAATTTATCCAGACCTTCGATAGCACGGATATATGCAACACCACCACCTGGAACGATTCCTTCTTCAACAGCAGCTCTTGTAGCATGCAATGCATCGTCAACACGATCCTTCTTCTCTTTCATTTCCATTTCAGTGGCAGCACCAATATATAATACTGCTACACCGCCACTCAGCTTAGCCAGGCGTTCCTGTAATTTTTCTTTATCGTAATCAGATGTAGTTGTTTCAATCTGCGCCTTGATTTGATTGACACGGGCAGTGATATCTTCTTTCTTTCCTTTTCCACCAACTACTGTTGTATTGTCTTTATCAATGGTAACAGAAGCAGCAGTACCCAGGTAGCTGAGATCAGCATTTTCAAGTTTATATCCTTGTTCTTCGCTGATCACGATACCCTTGGTCAAGACAGCGATATCCTGTAACATTTCCTTTCTGCGATCGCCAAAGCCAGGCGCTTTTACCGCAGCCACTTTTAACGTGCCACGTAATTTATTTACAACCAGGGTCGCCAGTGCTTCACCTTCCAGGTCTTCCGCTATGATTAACAATGGACGACCGCTCTGAGCAACTTTTTCAAGGATCTGTAAAATGTCTTTCATCGCAGAGATTTTCTTGTCGTAGATCAGAATGTATGGATTCTGCAATTCGGCTTCCATTTTTTCGCTGTTGGTCACAAAGTATGGAGAAATATAACCGCGGTCAAACTGCATTCCTTCCACTACATCAACCGTTGTGTCAGTGCCCTTTGCTTCTTCCACTGTGATAACTCCCTCCTTACCTACTTTGGTAAATGCTTCAGCAATCAGTTTACCGATGGTTTCATCGTTATTTGCAGAAATGGAAGCGACCTGCTGGATTTTCTTGCTGTCGTTGCCGATGGTCTGGGACTGTGCCTTCAGGCTGTTGACAACTGCAATAACTGCTTTATCGATTCCGCGCTTGAGATCCATCGGATTGGCACCTGCAGCAACATTTTTCAAACCTTCACTGATAATACTCTGTGCAAGAACAGTGGCGGTGGTCGTTCCGTCACCAGCAATATCGGCAGTTTTAGAAGCTACCTCTTTAACCATCTGGGCACCCATATTTTCAATCAGGTCCTCCAATTCAATTTCTTTAGCAACCGTTACACCATCTTTGGTAATGGTAGGTGCGCCGAATTTCTTTTCAAGTACCACATTGCGGCCTTTTGGTCCGAGGGTAACTCTAACCGCGTTGGCCAGAATGTCAACGCCCTTTTTCATCTTATTTCTTGCTTCGATATCGAAGAAAAGTTGTTTTGCCATAATTTATTAATTTGAGAATTTTAAAATTAAAAAAACTTAGAAAGTATTTGATAAAGTATGATATGAATTTTCATACCCCCAAACTCCCATACTTGCCTAGAATTTAGCAATAATGTCTGACTCTCTCATACTGAGAAAATCCTGTCCTTCAAAACTGATTTCAGTACCGGAATATTTACCGTACAATACAACGTCGCCAACCTTAACCACCGGCTTTTTGCCGTCTTCATCTATTTCACTGATCGCAACTACTTCGCCGCGTTGAGGTTTTTCCTTCGCTGTATCCGGAATTATAATTCCTCCGGAAGTCTTTTCTTCTGCTGGTGCGGGTTTTACAAAAACTCTGTTTTTGGTACCTGCAATTGGTGAGATTGCTAACTTTTTAGCCATGACTGTATCAATTTAATTTTAATGAAAGTTTTATAGCGCCCTTCGGAAGGGGCAGCAAAGTAACACTAAATTTTGTACCAATCCACTTAAAAATGCTCAAAAGGGAAGACTTGGCAGTTGCGCTACCATTAATTTACAATGAATTACAGAGGAAATGGCTAAATGACAGGATTTTAGTAAGTCCTGTCACTTTCAATCACGCGGCCGGCACCCACATAATGGTGCAAATAATAGCCTTCTCCGAGGTTACTGATCTGGACACCGGCAACAGATGCGTGGATAAAATGATTATTATATAGGTAAACCCCAACATGGGTTACTCGGTGACCTTTACCCAGGGTATGGAAAAAAACCAGGTCGCCTTCCCTTAAATCCTTTTTGGATACCCGCTTGGTGGTATGGTACTGGTCGGAGCTGATCCGGGGAAGCTGGTTCACGTCATATACACTTGACAGTAATAACGAAGCAAAGGCGGAGCAATCAATTCCGTCCTTATTGCTTCCTCCATAGTGGTAAGGAACGCCATACCACTGGTCCATAAATACCAGCAGGCGGAGATTGGTCAGGTCTTCTACAGGAATATTGGTTAGAATGGCGAATTTGATTTGCAGAGGGTTGATTCCATCTTTGTCATCGGGGGAAATGCCAGCTTTTAAAGAACTGGAGCGGTATATCTGTGATGGCGGGGCTTTTACTAAAGTTCCAGTGGCGCTGTTTGTTTCAGCCGTGCCAGGCTTCGAATCAGAAGAGCCCGTAGAGATATTCTGGATAAAAACAGGATTTGCATTTTTCCCGGACTGGTGATCGGTTGAGCTGGTTGACAAATTGTCTGTGCTATGAGAAGCAGGCCTGAATGTATTACAACCAGCCAGGAAGGTTAGAATAAGCAGTAAAATGAACCGATTTTTCATTTTCTTGTTGATACTGGATACGGCGGTAAGATACAAAGTAAAGCCAAAAAGTTATAGCCCGAAGCCTAAAACTACGATCTTTTAACTTTTATCAGTTGGTTCAACCCCTGAATTTATAGCAAAGGTCCAAGGATTAGGATTCAAGTTGAGACCTTGGGCTGCAAGCTTCAGGATTACGATGTGTGTTCATTGTGAACAGATATTTTCCCTCAAAAAGCGAGGCCGCTTTATTTCTTTGTTAATTGCATGTCCAACCAAACACCGATGCCCGTTTTTTCACATCTTCATGTTCATACCCAATATTCACTTCTGGACGGAGCTGCATCTATCCAGAGCCTTTATGATAAAGCGGTTAAGGATCAGATGCCTGCCCTGGCAATTACTGACCATGGAAACATGTTTGGAGCATTCAGCTTTGTTGCTGAAGCTTACAAACACAAAAATCCCGATGGAAGTCTTAAAGTAAAACCCATTGTTGGCTGTGAGTTTTATGTAGTAGCAGACAGGCAAAAAAAGACATTTACAAAAGAACAAAAAGACGAAAGATTCCATCAGGTATTACTGGCAAAAAATAAGACGGGCTACCAGAACCTTATCCGTCTTACTTCTCTTGGGTATATCGAAGGAATGTACAGTAAGTACCCCCGTATCGACAAGTCTCTTATTGAGCAATACCACGAAGGCATTATCGCGACTACCTGTTGTATTGGCGCCTATGTTCCGCAGACTATCCTTCATCATGGTGAAGAAAAAGCAGAAAAAGAATTCAAATGGTGGCTGGATATGTTCGGAGATGATTATTTTATTGAACTCCAGCGGCATCAAATTCCCGAACAGGAAAAAATAAACCAGTTCCTGCTCAGACTTTCCAAAAAATATAATGTGCCCGTAATTGCCACCAATGACAGCCATTACACTGATCAGGATGATTATAATGCCCATGATATCCTTCTCTGTATTAATACAGGCGAAAAACAGTCTACACCCGGTTTTGATGATTTTGTTAATGATGAGATAAGTTCGAAAAACCGCCGGTTCAAGTTCCCGAACGATCAGTTTTATCTAAAGACGCAGACTGAAATGACGGCACTATTTCATGACATCCCTGAAGCCATCTCAAACACAGGTCTGGTAGCCGATAAAGTGGAAGTGCTGAATCTCAAAAAAGATATCCTGCTTCCGGCCTTCCCCATTCCGAAGGAATTTCAGATACATTCTGACAGTAATCTTAATCAGTGGGAATATCTCCGGGAAATCACATACCAGGGAGCTAAAAAAAGATACACCGATCTCAATATTGAAATTACTGAAAGGCTGGATTTTGAATTATTCACCATCAAAACCATGGGTTTTGCCGGTTATTTTTTAATTGTTAGTGATTTTATACGGGCTGGCCGTGATATGGGTGTATTTGTAGGCCCGGGCCGTGGCTCTGCAGCAGGCAGTGTGGTGGCTTATTGTATAGGGATAACGAATATTGATCCTATCAAATATAATCTTCTGTTTGAAAGGTTCCTGAATCCCGACAGAAAGTCCATGCCCGATATAGATACCGATTTTGATGATGAGGGAAGACAGAAAGTTATTGATTATGTGGTAAAAAAATATGGCAAAAATCAGGTGGCCCAGATCGTTACTTATGGTACTATGGCCGCCAAAATGAGTATAAAGGATGTGGCAAGGGTAATGGACCTTCCCCTTGCTGAATCCAATGCCCTGGCTAAATTGGTACCAGACCGTCCGGGAGTGAGTCTCAGGCGGGTGCTGCACGCTCCTCTCAAACCGAAAGATGGGGAAAAATCTCTGGAAGAAAAAGAAGGCATTGGCGGAGATGATCTGGAGCTCGTAAAAAAAATCCGTGAAATATATCAGGGTACGGATCTGCGCAGCCGGGTATTGCATGAAGCTGAAAGACTGGAGGGGTCAGTACGTAACACAGGACTGCATGCAGCTGGTATCATTATCGCACCGGAAGATCTTGCCAACATAATCCCTGTTTGTACCGCAAAAGATTCAGACCTTCTGGTAACCCAGATCGAAGGCAGCATCATTGAAGAAGCGGGTGTGCTGAAGATGGATTTTCTTGGACTAAGGACACTTAATATTTTAAAGACTTCCCTGGAACTCATCGAACAAAATCATGGTATCGCCATCGATATTGATCAGATTCCACTTGACGATAAAAAAACATTTGAGCTCTATCAGCACGGGGATACGATTGGTACTTTCCAGTTTGAAAGTCCGGGTATGCAAAAATATCTCCGCGATCTCAAACCGGATAAATTCGATGACCTAACTGCGATGAACGCCTTGTACAGGCCCGGTCCCATGGCTTATATACCGGCATTCATCGACCGGAAGCACGGTCGAGAACCCATTCGTTATGACCTTGCTGAAATGGAAGAATATCTGAAAGACACTTATGGCATTACTGTTTATCAGGAACAGGTGATGCTGCTGGCTCAGAAACTCGCAAGTTTCAGCAAAGGGGATGCAGATGTTTTGCGCAAAGCGATGGGGAAAAAGCAGAAATCCATTCTGGATAAAATGAAAAGCCAGTTCATTAGTAGTGCTACGGCAAAAGGGTATGCTGCTGAAACACTCGAAAAAATATGGACAGACTGGGAAGCATTTGCCCAGTATGCTTTCAATAAATCCCATTCTACCTGCTATGCCTATGTTGCTTACCAGACTGCTTATCTGAAATCGCATTATCCTTCAGAATACATGGCCGCCGTTCTTAATCATCAGGGGAATATTGAAAAAATTACATTCTTTATGGAAGAATGTAAACGGATGGGATTAAAAGTTCTTGGCCCTGATGTAAATGAATCCAAACAGGGATTTGCTGTTAACAGCCGGGGAGAAATCAGGGTCGGGCTTGGGGGTTTAAAAGGAGTTGGTGAAGCCGCTGTTTTTTCTTTGATAGAAGAGAGAGAAAAAAACGGTCCGTATATTTCAATTTTTGATATGGTTAAGCGTGTTAACCAGCGCACGGTAAGTAAGAAGACTCTGGAAAGTCTTGCTTATGCCGGTGCCTTTGATTGTTTCCCAGAGTTACACAGGGCACAATATTTTCATATCGCTCCCGGCGAAACTACTACAGGCCTTGAGAAAATAATTCGTTTTGGAAATGTAGTGCAGGCTCAAAATGTACAACACAGCAATACTTTGTTTGGCGGACCATCAGGATACGAAGTACAATCGCCGAAGATTATAAGTTGTGAACCATGGTCGCTAACGGAATTATTGGATCATGAAAAAGAAGTAACTGGAATGTTTATGAGCGGTCACCCGCTTGACCATTTTAAGTTTGAAATCAATCATTACGGCATATTGAATCTTGCAGAATTTAATGAAGTAAAAGAAGTTGTAAGTCTGCAAGCAAATCCCGGAAAATCATTCCGTCTCGCGGGACTTGTCGTGGATGCACAGCATAGGGTTACCAGGACAGGCAAACAGTTTGGTTCATTCATTATTGAAGACTATTCCGGAAAAAGCGAGTTCATATTGTGGAGCGAAGATTACGCCCGATATTCTAATTATCTGGAAAAAGGTAAAAATATATTCCTGACTGGTTTTTTTAAAGTAAGATATAACCGGGCTGAATTCGAATTTAAAGTAGAAAAAATGTTGCTCCTCGAAAGCATCAAACCCCTGCTTACCAAACAACTGATTATTGACCTTGATGCCCGTCATCTCAATGATAACATGGTAAAATTCATGGAAAAAAATATTAAAAAGCATCCTGGTAAAGCCAGTCTTAAATTCAATGTACAGGAATCTAAATCCAATGCGAAAATCAGCCTTTATTCACTTGAAAACGGATTTGAAATGAATGACGAAATGGCTGCCTTTTTGCAGGACTGTCCTGAGTTTGATGTTCAGATAGTTTCCTGACAAGCAGTCTCCTGACAAAGCGTGTTCTTCTCTGATTTGGAAGCATTATTGATGAAATATGGATATAGGAGAGTGTAGGAATGTTGTGTCTTTGTCTTTGAGCTTATCGCCTTATGTCGTTGAAACGACAATGAATTTGAAAAATTAAACGGAATTTTACATAAATCTAAATATAAACATATGGCAGTTGAATACACCGATTCGAATTTTCAGGAGAAGGTACTTGCATCCGATAAGCTGACTGTAATTGATTTCTGGGCAGAATGGTGTGGACCTTGTCGCGCAATCGGACCGGTCATTGAAGAACTTTCCAAGGAATATGATGGAAAAATTAATGTGGGTAAAGTAAATGTTGATCACAATCCGCAGTTATCCGTGAATTATGGCATTACATCCATACCGGCAATACTTTTTATAAAGGGTGGTAAGGTTGTCGACAAACTCGTAGGAGCTCAACCAAAGAGTAATTTTGTGAAAAAGATTGAATCACATATTTAAGCTTAAAAGCTTTTAGTTTAAAATTATCTATGAAAAAGCGTTCCTGAAGAGGGACGCTTTTTTATTTAATTGAAGAATAATGATTTTTAGAATAGTTAATATTTCACAAAAATTGATATAGGCGTTAAGCCTTAGGCGTTAAGCTTAAAACTTTTGACTTTAAGCTTAAAGGTTTTAAACTATTTTTGCGGACTTTTAGAAATATGAATAAATTTTCGATACCTGTTATTCTGTTCATTACCTTACTTGTGGCCTGCAGGGACAGTACCGGTTCATCTGAGAATTCCGGATCTATTGCTGAACCTGTACTAAGCGACGAGCCACCTGCTATCTCATATACAATACTTAACGCCACTCCCCATGATAAGAATTCCTATACCGAAGGGTTTTTAATACATGATGGTAAATTATTTGAAAGCTCTGGGGCACCGGAGGAGTTCGAAAATACCCGCTCCATTGTAGGTATTGTAGATCCCGCCACAGGTAATATCGCAGTAAAAGCTGAACTTGACAGGAAAACTTATTTCGGTGAAGGCATTACAATCCTTCATGATAAATTATACCAGTTAACCTGGACAAACAAGAAAGGATTTATTTATGATCTGAAAACATTTAAAAAAATTGGTGAGTTTAGTTTTCCGAGTAAGGAGGGATGGGGCATGACAACAGATGGAAGCAGTCTCATTATGAGTGACGGGACCAGTAATCTGACTTTCCTGGATCCAGTCACTTTCAAAACAAATCGCATCGTTGGCATTACTGACAATAATGGACCTGTTGGTAATATTAATGAACTGGAATATGTAAATGGAAATATCCTGGCCAATATTTATCAGACACCGTATATCATACGAATAAATCCTTCAAACGGCAAAGTGATTGGGAAAGCAGATTTCAGTACCCTGGTAAAAGAAGTGAAATCAAAAAATCCGGGTGTGGATTACATGAACGGGATTGCATATGATTCTGTAAAAAATAAAATATTTATCACCGGGAAATTGTGGCCAAATATTTACGAAGTGAGATTGAATAATTAAAGCCCAAAGCTTAAATCTTAATGACTAAAACTGACTACAAAGGGTAAATAATTTGAGTCTTTAGCCTTTTTTCGCAATATAAATAAGAGAACTGCAACTTTCACTATTGATAATTGCTTTTGCATTTGAAACCACACCCGTCAAAAAACCGTTCAACAATGCAGCGTGACTTCCGGCGTATTTTTCACTCAGGAGACTGATATAATAACTATCCCACCACATTGGTACAATTCTTTTCAGTTGAAATCCCGCATTTTTTAATAAATATCGCATGGACGCCGGAGAGAAATGATATAGATGCCTGGGTACGTCGTAAGCCGCCCAGTTTGCTCTGTATTTCACTGCATCGAAACTTGTATAATTTGGAACAGCAATGAATACCAGTCCTGAAAGTTTTAATAGTTTTCTTATCTGGTCCAGGTAGGGATATAGATCGTGAACATGCTCAAGCACGTGCCACAAACTTATAGCGTCAAAACTTTCGTGCGGTAAGTTTTCGAATTCCTGCGCAGGTAATAAATTTGTTTCATGAAATTCCTGCGCTTTCTCGCGCGCCTTTGTATCCGGTTCAATACCTGTACTTTTCCAATTGTGCAGGTTCATATATTGAACAAAAGCGCCGGTACCAGCTCCTATATCTAGGTGATTACCTGATTTGATTCCAGTGCTTCTTTCAATTAAATGATACTTTGTAGAAAGGGTTCTGTTTCGGACGAAATGATACAGGGAATTTATCAGGCCTTTCCGAGTGTTACTATGAGAAATATAATCCTCCGACTGGTAGTAAGCACTCATATATTCTTCCGAAGGCGCATTCTTTGTAATGCGGAGGCTGCATTGTGTACATTCGAAAATATCAAATATTTCACCGCTGACTGAATGATCTTTTACTTTCAGGGCAAAATAAGTATGGTCACTTTTGCAAACGGGACAAATTAAAGGGGGTTCAGGTACAGCACTCATCAGTATTGGATTGATTCATAAAGCCAGGGCAGAATTCATTTTTTTACCTGGATCAACTGTTGATTGCCGGTGGATCCGACATTCCATCCATGGGATGAAAAATGAAACATAATAATCAGTGCGGCCGCAATACCCCCAAGGAGTGCAACCATCCACCACAGTCTGTTTCCATGAACAGGTTCTTCAGCAAACCATTCATTCATTTCACTGTTGGATCTTTCGCGGTCGCCAACGAGCAGCATATGTTTTGCATTGGCCCGAACTACCTTTTCTGCGGGTACCGGTAGCAAAAATGATGGATTTGATATTGAAGATTCGAAATGAATTTCTCCCATATCGTCCTTTATAAGCATACCCAGTCCTTCCCACGATGCTTCCCGGGAATAATTGAGGCGGTCGCGAAGAGAATATGCAAAATCATTGTACTGGCGCAGGGCTTCATAATCGGAAATATTCTGCTGTGCGGACAAGTAAGCAAAAAGATCTTTATCCGGCGAATCAAAAAATTTATCAAACCTGAAGCGGTAAATGGGTGGCAGGATACTCCTGGTACTTGCATCGATGGTTGCAGGTATGCTTTCCATACAAATAGTGCCAAGTCCGGGTAGAGGTATGCTCTTTTTCAGAAAAAGGTACTTATTCAAAATAGTATACATAAAAAGATATAACCGTGATTATTTTCCAAATGAAAATATTACACCCCCTAAGATATTAAATCCATACACAGTATACTGGTTCCAACGCTGATATTTATCATTGAAAAGATTATTCATCTGTAACCAGAGGTTAAATTGTTTTGTGATCCTGAATTCTAGCCCCGCATTTACATCGAAGCCTCCATTCCCGGTTCCCACGGCCTGATTCAGATAGCGCCAATAGGCACCCTGAAAAGCCCACAGATCCGCTTTTAACCAAAGTTCCTTTACGATCTGCCATCGCATCGTGGTGGTGAATTCCATTGGAAGTAAACCCCAGGCTTTATATTCGCTTGTTGTCTTATAATTGCTGAGCGTCAGGGCGGCTGTAATATTAAAATTCTCACCATCTATATAACTTAATTCACCATGCAATGTAAATGCATCCAGTTTGCTTTCGTATACAACCTGGAAATTCTTCCCATCCAGGCTATCGTTCAGGAAGAGGGGCATATTGTGGGATTCCGAAAATCCTGCTTTGGCGAGATATGAAAAATGCGATGAGAGTGATCCCTTGAAGCCCCCAAAAAATTCTTCTACTCTTGTATTTAATAAAGTTGTTGGCGCCCATAACCAGGGATTTATTCCTGCAAAACGACTGAAACTTCCTTTATCGTAATAGCCGTCCAGTGAAGCGAACAGGGTAAACTGTTTGTTGTCCGTCGTGTATTCAGCTCTGAAATTTGGCAGCAGGTGGAAATTACTCTGATCCCATGAAGGCGTCATTTCAATATGCATTGCAAGATTATCAGAATGATAAACTACTGCAGGTGAAACAAAAAAGAGATTATTGTTAATGGTTGAACCATTCCCGATTGTATAGTTGGTTACATCTGCAGTAAAACCCAGATTAATCGCAAAATTTTCGTTTATTGTTTTTTCAAGTGGCAGGTTAAGTACCATATCCGCTTCTGAGGTTCGGGGCGAATTATTTTCTCCGAAAGCAGTTATTTTGAAGTTGGGATTATAGGTAAGTCCAAACTCGGTTGGTACTGTATTTCTAAGTCCGATCTTCCCATCAAAGGTGAAGAATTGTTGCTGGAGTTGGCTTTTTGCAAATTTCAATGTGTCTGGCTGGAATCCATATAAATAATATCCATCCGCACGAACACCCAGAGATCCGTCCCATTCCAGGTTATTTTTAGCTTTGATGGTACCGCTGATGGAACCTGCCAGCAAACTGTTTTCCTGAAAAGGAAGTTTACCCTTGGAATTATACCCTTCTGCAAAAACATTGAAAAATGAATTTTTGCGATCTCCAAAACTGAGGCCTGCTTCAGCATAGGGCAGGTGTATATTTCCCGCTCCCAGTTTAATATAATTATCATTCCGCCATAATTTGAGACTATCAGCTGGCAGTGCAAGCGGATTTAATCCGGCCGGCTGATAAACCAGTGAAAGAAACTGGACGGGCAGATTATATTTTAAATCCGGACGTGTAGTATCTATAAGAGGTGCCTCTGCATTAAAATTCAGCTTTGCAGTATTTTTTAAAGATGGTTTAAATGTAGAAGTGATAATGATGGTCTTTCTCTTAGCAGTATCCTGGGCCTTCAGCGTTATACTGCCAAAAATTAAAAACATCATCAAACAAATAAATCCCTTCGTCATAATTAATAAATTCAATCGCATCTTAATTATCATTGCCGATTTTACTGTTACCCGCTTCTTCTTTTTTCACTTCTTCAAGACGTTGTTCTGCCTGTACACGGATATCTTCAATTTTAGCATTCTCTACCAGGCTTTGGAAAGTTGCCTTAGCATTGAAATAGTCCTTTTCCTTCAGATAGATATCTCCCAAAAGAAAATAACTTTTTGTCACCCATAATTCATAGGATCCTGATTTATGAATGACTTCAAATGCGGATTTTTCAGCGTCTTTTAGTCGATTCTGATCGAACTGGCAGGCAGCAATCTGATATTGCGCTTCCGCTCCATAAGCAGCCCGGCTCAGAGATGCAACCGATTTAAAATATGGAATGGCCGATTCACATTTTCCATCTGCCTGGAAAGATTTACCCATGATCATGCTGGCTATGATCTTATCATCAGAGCCAATACCTTTTTCATTGAGCAGGTCACGGGCATTATCACTGGCCGCTGTCCACTGTTGCAATTCAAACTGGCTTCGAAGCAGTCCCCGCATGGCTTCCATTTTGTTTTCCTGCGAACTTGCAAAATCTTTTAATTTGGCATAATATATTTCCGCCCTGGCGTAATCCTTCAGATTGAAAAAATTAATGCGTGCCGACTGAAGGATTGATTTTTCAGCAAATTTATTGGGCGCCTTATCAGCAACAGATTCATATCCTCCAACAGCCTTCGACCAGTTTTTCTGATTCGCGTACATTTCACTTTTATAGAAAGCAGCATCCAGTGCATATTTACCATCCGGGAATTTAGTCAGGTAGTCTTCGAATTTTTGTAGGGCTGCCGAAAAATTACCATTATTGAATTGCACTTCAGCTTCCTGGTAAGCAAGCTGGTCCTCCTGATTCGCTGAAATCGAAATCCCCATACCTTTCGCAAAATTGATATATTCACTGGTCCTGCCTTCTTCAACATAAATGGATTTCGCATTATCCAATGCTTCCTGCGCTTCCGCAGAATTTGGATATAATTTAAGCAGATCGTTGTATTTGCTTAACGCTTCTGCATTATTACCCAGATTATAATTGGCAAGACCTGAACGTAAGAGGGCTCTTGGTTTCAACGCATCGTTCCCGGAACTGCTGAGTACATTTTTGAGATAAGGAAGGGATTCGCGGTATTGTTCGTTTGAAAGAAATGTATTCGCAATTTCCATATTGGCGTCCGCCACCAAACCTGAGGAAGGATATTTTCTTATGAGCCCATTCAGCAGGCTGATTTTTTCAGAAGAATTATTTACACCGGCTACCATGGCCTTTTGAAAAGTTGCATAATCCGATGCCTGCCAGGAATATCCCAGCACTTTATCATACATTGGAACAGCAATTTTGAAATCACGGTTCATATAATAACAATCGGCGCTACGGATATATGCATCCTGTTCGAGCGGAGAAGCATCAATACCAGGATTTCTCACTACCTGGATAAAATAAACCAGCGCTTCTTTGTAATTTTCTTTTTTCAGAAAACAATAACCCAAATCATATTTCGCGTTGACCGGGTTGACTTCTCCCCTGCTTACCGGTGTTTTGAGGTATTCAAAAAAATGCGGGACTGCATCATCCAGCCGGTTGGTGCGATAAGCAATTTCTCCCTTCCAGAAATTAATATAGGGAAGCAAGGCTGTATTGTTGGGCTCCCTTGAAGCACGGTCCAGTAATTCTGCTGCATTCGGAAGCATGCCATCGTTGATGAGTTCTGTTGCCCTTCCGTATAAAATACGTGCTTTCAGTTGTCGCGCTGATGCGGAAGGATTATTAACACTGTCCATCAGAGTAAGTGCATCTTTATAATTGCTGGTATTTGCAAGTACATTAAGCAATAATTCCCGGGCTTCCGGGGCATAAGATGAAGTTGGATATTCCTGCAAAAAACTGCGAAATTCCGACAGGGCAATATCCGGATAGCCAAGTTCATAAGAAAGTTTTGCATATTGAAATGATGAAATTTCCTTTTGCACAGGATAACTGCTGTTGGATGCGCAAAACAGAAACGCATTCCGTGCATTTGATTTCTGTCCCGTTTTCAGATACGCGTCCCCAAGGAGATACATGGCATTCTGCGCCAGGGAATCATCCTTGCCTCCCAATTGTTTGAAGCCGTCGATGCTTTTCTTATAGTTTTGTGTCTGGTAGTAGCAGTAAGATAATTCAAACAGGTCCTGCCGGCTCACCGTTTTTGAGCTGTTTACATAAGATTCCAGGTATGGAAGGGCTTTATTGAAATCTTTTTCTTCATAATAACCGTGCCCGACAAGCTGCCTGAGCTCTGCTTCGTAGTATTGATTTCCACTACCAAGTTTTTCTGCTGCATACGATATGGCTTTCTCCTTTTGATTTTGGGCCAGATAAATATTCGCTATATAATATGGAATGATTTTCGCATATTTCGGATCATTTTCAATAATTGAAAAAGCCGAATACGCATCGTTGTATTTCTTTTGATAAAAACAAATATATCCGTAATAATAATTAGCATCTATATAATGAATATCACTCCGAAGCTGGCGAATGGCATCAAAAAGAGGTTTTGCGAGATCGAAATTCTTTTTAATAAAATAAGTATATCCCTTATGAAACTTTAGTGTGGCTATTTCATCATTGCTCAGATTGTCAATACTTGAATTCTCATAAAGTTTCAGTGCTGCTTCATAATTTTTGCGGCGGAAATAAAATTCCGCCAGGTGATACGCCATCATCTGCCCGCGTGCAGCATTATTTTCTCTTTCTATAAAAATTTTAGCGGGATCTGCTGCCGTGCTGTCATCCTGGTTCAGTGAACAGACCAGGGTATAAAAATGAATATTTTCAAAATTGAAGGATTCATAAAGCTGTGGCCTGACAGCCTGGTCCTGTTCGAGTTCCCTGAATAAAGGATAAGCCAGACTGTAATATTGTTTCTGGTAGAATTCCTGCGCCTGTTTAAAAGCAAATTCCGGATCCGTCAGAAAAAAAGTCTGCTGTGATTTTGCACAAAAACACAAAAGAAGTAATAAGGGTAGAATCGCTCGTTTCATCCGGAAATTATTATTCAACTGCCAAGTTTCTGAATTTATTCCCCTAATACCAAACATTGTTCCAAACAGCTTGTGGATAACTGACATGATTAACATTTCTTTAGATCAAGTTAAAATTTCTCAAAACCTTTACATTTGGATGAAATTTATTCGGATGAGAAAATTATTATCGACTTCCTATTCAACAGGAGCTTTCAATTTTGCGATGTTGGTACAAAGGGTTGTTACGGGATTGCTTCTTCTTATCGGCCATGGCCTGCCTAAAATTTCTTATTTCAGTGACCTTTCTGCTGGTTTTTACGACCCTTTACATATTGGGCACCGTGGTTCACTGATCCTGGTAATCCTTGCAGAACTATTTTGTTCAATGCTACTTGTACTTGGACTATTCACCCGTATTGTCGCTTTTATCATAGTTATCAATTTATCCGTTGCGGTCTTTATTTATCATCATAGCCAGCCACTCAAAAATGTGGATCTGGGCGCTATCTATCTGACCAGTATATTTACCATTATGATTGTGGGTCCGGGCCGCATAAGTGTTGATGGAATGATGGGAAAATAGAACAAGTATGGGAGTATGGGAGTATGGGAATATAGGAGTGAAGATTTTTTACTGTCAACTGAAATCTGTCAACTTTATAACCAATGTTTGTAACCGAAACCCATATCCGCGTACGGTATGCAGAAACAGACCAGATGAATGTTGTCTATTATGGTAATTATGCGCAATATTTTGAAGTCGCCCGTGCCGAATCCATACGCAACCTGGGTTTTACTTATAAGGAAATGGAAGAACTGGGTGTGATTATGCCCGTGGTTGAAATGCAGACAAAATTTTTAAGACCGGCGCACTATGATGATTTGCTGAATATCAAAACTTTTTTAAAGGAATTACCTGCTGACCACCGGATTGTTTTTGAACACGAAGTGTATAATCAGCAAAAAAAATTACTTACCCTGGGAAAGGTTATTCTCTATTTTGTAAAAATAGGCAGTTATGAAAAGACCCAAATGCCAGAAGCATTGCGATCTGTCCTGCAAACATTTTTTCCCTGATAAATCTGATGACTCTGAACAATACTGACTCTTGCTGGTAATAAATACATGGCGAATATATCCATCATAACCATTGGAGATGAATTACTGATTGGTCAGGTTATTGACACGAACAGCGCCTGGATGGCGCAGGAACTTAATAAAAGCGGCTTTTGGGTTAACCGGCGTCTGGCAACTGGTGATAACCGAGTCGATATTCTGAAAGCACTTGAGGAAGAATCCACAAATGCAGATATCATTTTGCTTACAGGAGGTCTTGGTCCGACAGCAGATGATATTACAAAACCTTTACTCTGTGAATATTTCAATACTACACTTGTCATTAATGAAGAAGCGCTGAGTAACGTAAAAAATATTTTCATAAATATCCTTCATCGCCCGCTTACTGATCGGAATTTGAAACAGGCAGAAGTTCCCGCGTCCTGCCAGGTTATTCAAAATAAAAGAGGCACAGCACCGGGTATGCTGTTTGAAAAAAAAGAAAAAATATTTGTTTCTATGCCTGGTGTGCCCTACGAAATGAAAGGCATGATGACGGAATCGGTGATTCCATATCTGAAAAACCATTTCGACACGAATTATATTTCCCATCGTACCCTGCTTACAGCCGGTGTTGGTGAATCGACCCTGGCAGATCATATTCAGGATTTTGAAGAATCCCTGCCTCCGGAAATCAAACTGGCCTACCTGCCCAATTATGGTATGGTACGTTTACGTCTGACAGCAAATTCAAATCAGGAAGGAATCCTTGAATTACAACTGAATCATCTATTCTCTGACCTGAAATCAAGGGTAAAGGAATGGTTGGTTACCGATGAAGATATTTCCATCCAGGAGGTTTTATATAAAATGCTGACCGCAAGGAAGCAAACTCTTTCAACTGCCGAAAGTTGCACAGGTGGCTATGTTGCACAGCTCATTACCAGTATACCCGGTTCGAGTGCATATTTCAAGGGGTCTGTCATTGCCTATGACAATAATATCAAGAAAAAAATATTAGGCGTTGATCCGGCCATCTTATCTTCTGCAGGTGCAGTGAGTGAAGAAACGGTTCGGGCTATGGTAAATGGAGTGATAAAGATCATGGGGACTGATTTTGCCATTGCCACTACAGGAATCATGGGACCAGGTGGCGGTTCAAAAGAAAAACCTGTTGGGACCGTATGGATCGCTGCAGGAAACGCCCATGAAATTATTACGCAAAAGCTTTGGTTTCGCTTTGACAGACAAAGAAATACCGAACTGACCGCAGTAAATGTGCTCAACTTGTTGAGAAGATTCATTATATCCTTACCCGCGGAAAAGCGTCCTGCATGACTTAAATAATTAATTAATACTTTTGAAAGAATTTAAAGATCATCTCCATGGCGATTGTCGATCTGTTAATGCCGAAAATGGGTGAGAGCATAATGGAAGCCACTATTCTCAAGTGGAATAAACGACCGGGTGATTTTATTCAGCAGGATGAATCTTTACTTGAAATTGCTACCGATAAAGTTGACAGCGAAGTCCCTTCTACGACAGCAGGAATTGTGAAAGAAATTCTATTCCCTGAAAATGCCGTTATTCCTGTAGGCTCAGTTATTGCAAGAATTGACGCTGAAGTTGCTGTTTCCCCAACACCCAACGGTCAACAGCCAACTGCCAACGAAGTAACCCAGTCGGATACTGGCTATCGTTCACCTTTTGAAGAAGAACCGGTTTTGGGTCAGAGATCATCAATATTTGGGGAACAGGCGTCAACTGACCATCAACCATCAACTATTTTTGGTAACGAAGAGTCAGAAAAGAGAAGTTTCAAACCAACTTCACCCGGTGCGATGGGATCAGGTTTGTCAAGCCGTCAGGAGCCTGATTCGAACGAGAACGGAAACCGCTTTTATTCCCCCCTCGTATTGAATATCGCTAAAAATGAAGGAATACCTCTCGCGGAATTAGAAAAAATTCCTGGTTCGGGCAATGAAGGAAGGGTCACTAAAAAAGATATATTATCGTTCGTAACTAACAGGAAGGGTGAAAATGGATTTCATAGCCACCCGTCTGTTACTGAACCTGCTTATGGATATACAAATGAAAATATTAAGGCTTCAAGTAGAGAAAAAACACCACAAACTGAATCCATAGCTGCAAATATCAGTGGTAATGTAGAAATTCAGGAAATGGACCGGATGCGTAAGCTGATTGCGGAGCATATGGTAAGGAGCAAACAAACCAGCCCGCATGTAACCAGTTTTTCGGAAGCAGATGTTACCAATCTTGTTTCCTGGCGCGAGAAAGAAAAAGCAGAATTTGAAAAAAGAGAAGGAACAAAATTAACGCTTACCCCTTTATTCATTGAGGCTGTTATAAAATGCATCAAAAAATACCCGCTTATCAACAGCTCACTGCAGGGAGATAAAATTATTATCCGCAAGGATATTAATATTGGAATGGCTACGGCCTTGCCCACGGGAAGCCTGATTGTGCCTGTAATTAAAAATGCGGATAACTACAACCGGGTAGGTCTTGCTCGTCAGGTAAATACACTTGCCTCCAATGCGCGTATAAACAAACTTAAACCGGAAGATATTCAGGAAGGAACTTTTACAATTACAAATGTCGGAGTTTTCGGAAGTCTGATGGGTACCCCAATCATCAATCAGCCCCAGGTCGCAATCTTAGCAGTAGGTGCTATCAAGAAACGACCCGTTGTTATTGAAACCGACCAGGGCGACGCGATCGGTATAAGGCACATGATGTATCTCTCTATGAGCTATGATCACCGGATTATTGATGGGAGCCTTGGCGCTACTTTTCTTACTGCTGTTGCAATGGAACTGGAAGCCTTTAAGGGATGACGAAGACCGAAGACCGAAGACCGAAGACCGATGACCGTTGACCGATGACCGTTGACCGTTCTTATTTCACACTCCCATACTCCCATACCCCCATACCCCCATACTCCCATACTCCCATATTTGCTTTAGGGATCATAACAATTAGAGAAAGTTGTCGTTTATAAATAAGAGAAGTTTTGTAAATTCCACCATTTACTAAACCCACCATAATGAAAACACTATCCGAAACCTGGTTTGCCGATGGTTATATCGACTTTGAACTGAAAAAATATACCCTGCTTGCCTACCTTCAGGAAATTAACAGGAATTTCAAGGAAAATAAACTCTATCCGCAACTCGCGGATGTGATTTTTCATTACAATAACCTGGTCGCTTTCCGGGAAAACAAAAAATTCCTGCAGGAACAATTCCCGAAAAAATTATCAGGTCTGCAAATGGAGAAAATCCAGGTGCTCTATGAACAAATGATTCAGGATGATGAACTCATGCGTGAGCTGGAAGATATCATCGAATATTCTGCCACACATATGAAAACGGCAATAACCAATGGTACAGAAATATATGAGTTTGTTGAAGATAAGCTCAATATACATCCTGTTGGAATCATGCCGGTAAATTCCAAGGAAGGCTATTTTTTGTTGTGTGACGGTTCTGCCAATGCCACCCGTGCGTATAGTTATTATCTCAGCTTTTTCGAAAAACACGATGAAAAGTACCGCAGTATGCGAACCGAATATATTGACAGCTGGCAGCGGAGTTTCAGCAATACTTATGAGCAGATTAAATCAGAACTGCTCCATCGCAAACCGGAATTTCCTAATCCTGCCGTATATGCGATTGAAACAATGCTAAAGTTTCCGTTGGATGAAACATTATTGCCGGTAGCAAAAAGAAGCCTTGTGCGTTATATTTCCACCAAGGCTGCCTGAAAAAAATCTGATATTTCCCGGTTTTTAATCACAATTTGAATTTCAGCATTCATCCTGTAATTAAATCAGGGATGTTCATTACAATTCGGAAAGTTTTCCACCTGATATTTTTCTAAGCCGGATCGATTGTAAAATAACAGCAGCGATAATAAGGCAGAACCCATAGTAAAAACCGGGACTGATCGTTTTATCCTCTCTATAAATAATAAATGCCAATGCAATTCCATAAATGGGTTCCAGGTTATAAGAAAGATTTACCGTAAATGCGGAGATTTTCTGCAATGATTTCATAAAAAGGTCATACCCTATTACGGTGCAAACAATCCCCAGTACAAAAAGCCAAAGCCAGTCAGAAATTGTAGGGATTAATCTGCTTTCGGGAATATAATAAAGATAGACCGGCATCAATAAAGTGAGAAAGAAAAAACCACCGCTTAATTGCCAGCGTGTAGTCGTTTCCGGCTCCATCGATTGAATCAATTGACGATTCAGAATAGGAAAAATACTGGCAAGGAATGCAGATATCAGGGAGATGATGATGCCCATTTTATATTGGGGATCAAAATGAAAAACTATGCTGATTCCCGCAATTACAAGCAGTCCCAGCAAAATTTCAATCAAATCAAAATGCTTTCTCAGCATAAGTGGTTCAAGAATAGCGGTGAAAAATCCCATCGATGAAAGGCAAACCAATGCCGTGGAGATATTGGAAATTTTTATGCCTGCATAAAACGTAACCCAATGCAAAGCGAGGAGGATTCCAATGCCGGATGCCTTCAATATTTGTTTTCCTGAAGCTGAAGATTTTTTGCCCTTTAACAAAAAGATTAACCAGAGCACTACACAGGCGATCATTAAACGATACCAGACTAATACAAATTCATTCAGCGTAATCAATCTGCCTAAAACACCGGTAAAACCGGCAAGAAATACAGCAATATGTAATTGGAGAAAGGCCTTTTTCATGGGAGGGCAAAGAAAGTTTATTTTCCTTCCACTACCATATTTTGCGAGAAGTGATTTACAGCGTCGGCAACTGAGGTCTTTTTGACCCTTCTGCGATAACTTCTGAACAGGGCATCCCATCGCAGTTTAAGTACCCCGAGAATTCCTTCCTTGACGATGCCCTTATTCATTTTTGAAATACCCAGTTTGCGATCCTGGAAAATAATGGGCACTTCAATAATTTTAAAGCCAAGTTTCCATGCTGCAAATTTCATTTCAATCTGGAATGCATATCCTGCGAAATGAATTTCATCCAGGTTAATGGTTTCCAATACTTCCTTTTTATAACATACAAAACCAGCCGTTGGGTCTTTCACCGGCATCCAGGTAATCACCCTGGTATAAACAGACGCACCTTTTGAAAGAATAATGCGTTCTTTCGGCCAATTAACATTACCACCTCCTTTTACATAGCGACTTCCAATGGCAATGCCGGCACCCTGAAATTTACATGCATTATATAATCGTTCGAGATCATTTGGGTTATGTGAAAAATCGGCATCCATCTCAAAAATAAACTGATAATCTTTCTCTACTGCCCATTTGAAGCCATGAATATAAGCAGTGCCCAGGCCAAGTTTGCCAGTTCTGACTTCAAGGAAAAGTTCATCTGGAAATTTCTTTTGTAGCCGGCGAACTATCTCCGCAGTTCCATCGGGAGAACTGTCATCAATAATAAGTACATGAAAACCCTGTTTTAAAGAAAAAATGGCTTCGATTATTGTCTCGACATTTTCCTTCTCATTGTAGGTTGGTATGATAGCAATCTTTTCCAGGTTAGCTAACCGTTTTATCTTTTTTTAACATTGTGCGGTTGAAAATCTCTGTCAGTTTTTGTTTGGTGTGCATCGGAAAATCCCCTTTCATCATCCAATCGTAATACTGGGGTTCTGATTTTAATACGTCTGCAACAGGTCTTCCCTTATGCTTACCGAAGTTAAAGATTTCGATTCCATTTTCCATGGAAAATCGACGGGCAAAATCGACCAATTGATCATCTCCGGTAAATTTAACAATGCTCTCGGGATCAGTTCCAAGCTGTGGGTAACGCTCCAGCTGTGCCAGTAATATCTCAAGTGTTGCTTCCGCGTCCGCCTCAGCCCCGTGAGCTCCGTCATGCAATTTGTCGCAGTAAAATTTATAAGCAGCCGAAAGTGTCCTTTGTTCCATCATGTGAAATACGCGCTGTACATCGATCAGTTTTCTTCCCTTCATATCGATTTCAATACCAATGCGTAAAAACTCTTCAACGAGCAGGGGGATATCAAAGCGGTTTGAATTATAACCGGCAAGATCACTATGGTCCAGGAACTGCTTAAGTTCATTGGCCGCCTGTCGGAAAGTCTGGGCATCTTTTACTTTATCATTTGTAATCCCATGAATATCTGATGCCTGTTTAGGTATAGGAATCTCCGGATTGATAAGTTTATGCTTAACACTCCTGGTTCCATCCGGCATGAGTTTTACTATGGCGATTTCAACGATTCGGTCGGTGGCAAGATTAATTCCGGTGGTTTCCAGGTCGATAACCGCCAGTGGTTTGGTTAATTGTAACATGAATCTTTATGGGTTAGGCAATAATTTCTTTGCAAATGTAACAATATCCAACCATCGTGAATGGCTGTAAGATTAGGCAGATATAACATAACCGCGTGCTACCGTCATTCGTCAGTAATCACAAAAAATATCTAAATGGCAGGCTCCTATTGCATTTACGAATATTATTGTTTTATTTTGCTCTATTCTCGTCTAATCCTTCGAATAACACATGTAAGCATAAGGCTCAAGGCGTAAAGCTGAAGATTTTTGAGTCCTATCCGTACCTCCTAGAATTTGTCTGTTTCGCTTTGCTTTAAGCCTTAAGCTTTTAGTCTTAAGCAAAAGATGTCCGTTCCTCTGAAGCACCTGGAAGATCCACCTGATACCAGGCTTTATTATTAATTTAAAATACCCAGGAAAATGAGAAAGTCAGTTTTAATTATTGCAATCATCGCAGTAGCATCATCCATATTTGCATCCTGCGCAAGCTACAGAAGTTCAGGAAAAAGCGGATGTAAGGCTACACAGGGATATGTCGGCTATGGCTCCAGATAAATTCTTTTGTCGAATTCTTGCGTGCAGTTGCCTGGCACTTTAAAAGCCAGAAAAAAATATTGTGATAGTAGGCCTGGTAGTTTGTTATTGAACTCCGGGCTTTTTTATTAAGTTGCCCAGGCCTTGTCTCCTTTTTTATAAGGGATACAACCTTCATATCTGCCAGGTACTGCAATATACCGTAGCGCCTTTGTAGCCCCGGGTTCTGAAGTAAAATAACCCCATATAGTCAGTTCCTTCATCATTCTGAAATAATGTGTCGGATCTGTTGGTTTTTTACTGGTTGCATAATCTTTTTGTTCCTTATCGAGAGCAATAAGCAATTTTTTACGTTCTTCCGGACTTGATTCCAGGAAATATTTTCCGTTCATAGATTTACTGGCATCATTTAGTTTGGCCATTCCTGCTATAAATATGTCCTGATCTGTTTTATTGTAACAGTCCCTTACAATGGTATGCATGAACTCTCCGATTTTTGCATCTTTGGCGCCAGGCGTATCCGTTGCAGGGATTATGGTTTCGCCAACTTCATCGAGGAATGATGTGTCCTCCGGAGAAAAATCAAGTCCCAGCGTCCCGATTTTTTTATTTTCATTAGTACATCCGGATAAAAACATTTCAGCTCCAATAATCGTTCCACCGAGCAGCAGTGCTACTGACGAAAGTGCTTCTCTTCTGTTCATCTTTTTAGATTTAGAATTTCAAAAAAGCCTAAAGCCTAAAGCTTAAAGCCTAAAACTAGTGAATAATTTACTTCCCACACACGCTCGCTCTCACGCTCTCACACTTTAATTAAATATTTCCTTTCTTCAACTCACTCACTGCGTGATCCGCAGCACGTGCAGTAAATGCCATATAACTAAGTGAAGGATTCACGCAGGATGCTGAAACCATGAATGATCCATCAGTTACAAATACATTCGGCGCATCCCAAACCTGATTCCATTTATTCAGGACAGATGTTTTAGGATCTTTGCCCATTCTCGCAGAACCCATTTCATGTATGCCCCGCCCCAATGTGCCATTTCCTTCATAACCCTTAACATTTTTAACTCCGGCTGAAGTCAACATTTCAATAGCATCGTTCTTCATATCCAGACGCATCTTCTTTTCGTTATCCTTATATTCTATATCCATAGCCAGGATATTAAGACCCCATTTATCCTTTCTTGTTTTGTCAAGTGTTACTTTATTTTCATGATATGGCAGGGTTTCTCCGAATCCACCGATATGAAGACTCCAGGGTCCCGGTTCGGATAAGGCTTCTTTTAAATCGATCCCCAAAGAGATTTCTTCCGGACTACGCATATATCCTGCGCGCCCACCGCCTCCCTGGTATCCGAATCCACGTACGTAATCCCGTTTGTCCTGACCTACATTTCGGAATTGGGGAATATAGATTCCATTAGCTCTTCTTCCATAATAATATTTATCCTCAAACCCTTCAACCGTACCCCCCGCACCCACACCCAGGTGATGATCCATAACATTATGACCAAGCTCTCCACTGCTGCTTCCAAGTCCATCAGGCCAGATATCCGTCGCTGAATTCATGAGGACCCAGGCACTGTTAAACGTGGATGCATTCAGGAATATGATCTTTGCATTATAAGTATATGTCTTATTGGTTTCTGCGTCCAGAACTTCCACGCCTATTGCTCTTTTTTTATCCTTATCGTAAAGAATTTTTGTAACAATGGCCCAGGGACGAACTGTAAGATTGCCCGTTTTCATTGCCGCTGGAAGAGTGGAAGACTGGGTACTGAAATATGCACCAAAAGGACAACCAAGCCAACATTTATTTCTGAACTGACAATTGGTTCTCCCTTCAAGAGGCTCGGTTATATTCGCCGTTCTGCCAATGATTACATGGCGGGAACCTTTGAACAAATCTTTCATCCGGGTAGAAAAATCTTTTTCCACACAGGTCATATCCATAGGGGGCATAAACTGTCCGTCGGGTAAAATGTCCAATCCGTCTCTGTTACCACTTATGCCGGCAAATTTTTCTGCATAATCGTACCAGGGTGCAATCTCTTTATAACGAACCGGCCAGTCAACTCCATGGCCGTCGCGGGCATTGGCTTCAAAATCATGATCACTCCAACGATAACTCTGCCGGCCCCACATGAGCGAGCGGCCGCCCACATGATATCCACGGAACCAGTCGAAAGGTTTAATTTCTGTGTAGGGACTATCCTGATCATTTGCCCAATAATCAAGGTTAGTTTCATTCAATGGATAGTCTCTTTTTAATACCGGATATTCCTTGATCATTTCCTGCGTTCGCCTTCCGCGATGGGGATAATCCCAGGCTTCTTTATTCGCGTTTACATAACCTTTTACATGTTCAATATTTCTTCCCCTTTCCAGCATGATCGTTTTCAGGCCTTTTTCACAGAGTTCCTTTGCGGCCCATCCCCCACTGATTCCTGACCCGATTACGATTGCATCATACACATTGTCTGCCATGATAATTTGCTGTTTAGATTTTTATTTTTATACATCACAAATAATAACTGCTTTATGCAAAGAAGCGATTTTATCTTTTTCTGCAGGGATGAATTCCTGCGCAACATATCCTTTGAAACCTGTTGCCACAATGGCCTTCATAATAGCGGGATAATAAAGTTCCTGGCTTTCATCTATTTCGTGTCTTCCGGGAACACCCCCTGTATGGTAATGTCCCAGATATTGGTTGTTATCCTGAATGGTACGGATTACATCTCCTTCATCTATCTGCATATGATAGATATCATATAATAATTTGAAATTCGGGCTATTCAGTCTTTTACATAAAGCCACTCCCCAGGCGGTTCGATCGCACATATAATCTTTGTGATTCACCTTACTGTTCAGCAATTCCATTTGAATGGTAACCCCGTTTTTTTCTGCCAGGGGCAATATTTGCTGAAGACCCTTCACGCAATTGTTTAAACCGGTTTCATCGTCCATTCCCCTGCGGCTTCCGCTGAAACAGATGACGTCCTTATAACCAGCAGCAACCATTAGCGGGATTACTTCTTTATACTGGGAAATTAGTTTATCGTGGTACCTGGTATCAGCAAATCCATCTGTTAAACTCACATCTCCTGCTACATAGCACATTGAACTGTAAAGTCCGTATTTCTGCAGCATTGGCCAGTCTTTTGGAGCAACAAGATCGATCGCAGGTAATCCTATTTCTTTAACATTCTGACAAAATGTCTCCAATGGAATGGAATCATAACACCAGCGGCAGACGGAGTGATTTATATTCCCTTTGAGTTCCAATGAATCTTTTGATTTTGCTTTAGGTTTATAGGATGAAAGCAACTGACTTCCTGCTGCCAGTACTGCTGAACCGGCAATCATATTTTTAATAAGTTTTCGCCTTGAAGAGGGAGGATTCATGTGCCGAATAAAATTTGAAAGTACGAAATGAATAAAGACGATTATAAATTTAGTGACCAACGGAAGCGGCGGCCAGGATCTCCGGTCTTTTACGTCCTCGCATATATAAATTCAACCCGATAAATGCGACGATCAGAGCAAGGGGGATCATCAATGTAAAATTAAGGATAGCTGGTCCGGCAGCTTTATTTGCTTCAAATAATGCATTAGCCATATCTGAACCGGCAGGTGCTTTATTATACAATGCAAGGTCAGCTCCCGCAGGTAATTTAGCAGCAACCAATGCATCATAATGTTTACCCATAATAATGGTATAAAGGGCAACAGAAAGCATACCCACTCCGCCCATAAGGTTCATGCCTACTGCTCCTGTCCTTGGCAGGTTTTCCGAAACAAAACCAAGCATTGTGGGCCAGAAATAACATACACCCATACCAAAAACAAGTGCCCCTGCAAAAATCATATTCCCTGTAGAATGACCAAGCAGATATATTCCAATCGAAGCCAGTATTGCTGACATTAAAAGTACGCCCTGTGGTGAGATACGCTTGACGATGGGACCGGCGAAGGCTCTGCCAACTACCATCACACCTGTATCAAGCGTTAAAATCAATATGGCATTGTCGGTTACATTTTTGAGTAAAACATCAATCCATTGCGCTGTAAATAATTCTGTAATAGCTGTTCCAAACATGCAGATGATCATGAATAAAAACAATCCTGATAAAAGAGCTAAATACATCTGCTTATTGGAAACTCCGGCTGCAACCCTTTCGGTAACCGGAAATTTCAATTTGAAGAATAAATAACCGTAAATAAGTGTCGGGATCAACATAGTTGCCACTTCTATCTGCCAGCTGACACCTAGTTTATTTAACCCAAATACAATCAGTGTTCCAATAAAAATGCCACCGGGGAACCACAGATGAAAATGATTCAGTTTAGTTGTTTTATTATTCGGAAAGAGGGAAGCCACCAATGGATTACAGGCTGCTTCAACAGTGCCGTTGGCGATGCCAATCAATAAAGTGGAAAGAAATAAGCTCCAATATCCAGTAGCGGTTATTGTCAGTATAATACCAGCAAGGTGAAAAATAAATGCCATTTCCAAAAGTCTTTTCATTCCGACAATATCAACGATAATTCCGCCAATCACAACCGCCAGTGGAAATCCCCAGAACGCCGTGGCAGCAATAGTTCCCAGTTCAGAAGCATTCAGATTAAAATCGGTGCCCAGTTTCCCGAGGATTCCTGCCCGGATGCCAAAAGAAAGTGAAGTAACGAGCAGCGCAAGGCAGCTGGCAGTAAAAAGTTGTTGACGCGGAATTTCGTTGGAGGGCATAGCAATCGTTTTAATTTAGAATCGTCAGAAATACATTTCTGAATACAGACCAGTAAATGTAATTTTTATTTCAGTAAATAAAAAAAAAGCAAACAAATGGCTTTCCTTCACAAATTTGTACTTTAGAAGGTCAAAACATGGAACGCGCAACGCTTAACACCTGAAAGATTTTATTTTCTACTTTTAAATTTTTACTTTTTAATTTATAAATTATGAATCGAAAACTACGAATGGGCATGGTCGGAGGTGGTAAGGATGCTTTTATAGGAGCTATTCACCGTTATGCAGCGTTGATGGACGGATTGATTGAAGTCTCCTGCGGCGCTCTGAGCATTAATCCGGAAATAGCGAAAGCATCAGGAGAAATGTTATTCCTGCCACCGGAACGCACCTATTTGAATTATGAAGAAATGATGGAGAAGGAATCTAAAGTTCCTTCTGATAAAAGAATTGATTTCGTAACCATTGTAACTCCCAATTTTGCCCATTTTGCACCGGCTATGCTTGCACTGGATAAAGGCTTTCATGTAGTGATCGAAAAACCCATTGCTTTTACCATTGATGAAGCGAGACAATTAAAAAAGAAAGTAGAAGAAACAGGACTCATTCTTTGTTTGACTCATACTTACTCGGGTTACCCGATGGTGAAACAGGCACGCCAGATGATAAAAAATAATGCCCTGGGTAAAATCCGGAAAGTCTGGGTCGAATATCCTCAGGGCTGGCTAAGTAAACTCACGGAACGTGAAGGCAACGCCCAAGCTGCCTGGAGAACCGATCCGAAGAAATCGGGCAAAAGCGGCTGCATGGGTGATATCGGCACGCATGCTGCACATCTTGCGGAATATATTACCGGACTGAAGATCACTAAACTTTGTGCTGATCTGAATATTTTTGTAGAAGGGCGCCTGCTGGATGATGACGGAAATGTATTATTGAAATTTGACAATGGAGCTGCCGGTGTTTTGATGGCTTCGCAGGTAGCAGCCGGCGAAGAGAATGCTTTGAAAATCCGGGTGTATGGTGAAAAAGGCGGACTTGAATGGCGGCAACAGGAACCCAATTCACTTATACTCAGATGGCTGGATCAACCAATGCAAATTCTTCGTGCAGGTGTAGGATATAAAGAACCACTTTCTTCTTTCGCAACACATAATTTCCGCACACCAGGCGGTCATCCGGAAGGATATCTCGAAGCATTCGGAAATATTTACCACAATTTTGCACAAACATTATCTGCACGCATCGATGGAAAACAGGCTTCACCAGAAAGCCTCGATTTCCCCGGTGTGGAAGATGGCATCAGGGGAATGGCTTTTATTGATAATGTGGTTGCTTCATCTAAATCCTCTGAGAAGTGGACGAATCATACTGTGGAAGTGTGAGAGTGTGAGAATTAAAACATCCAGCCACCAACAGTCAAAAAAATATTTTAATGAAAACAATCAAGGGACCGGGTATATTTCTAGCACAATTTCTCGGAGATAAAGCGCCATTTAATAAACTCGAATCCATCTGCAAATGGGCTAAATCTCTTGGTTATATTGGCG
>Ga0207113_1006_pt1 | contig 48509 bp, 39 predicted proteins | sample Alteio_BWMinHeat_69_FD_153559 | JGI IMG/M metagenome (GOLD analysis project Ga0207113, IMG submission 153559) | Enriched cells from forest soil in Barre Woods Harvard Forest LTER site, Petersham, Massachusetts, United States -... | ecosystem: Environmental > Terrestrial > Soil > Temperate forest >... | reverse complement strand
GGTCCTACTGGCTATACTGGTCCAACTGGTTTGATAGGTGTTACTGGGGCGACGGGGCGAATAGGAACTGTTGGTCCGACGGGATATACGGGAGCAATGGGACCGACAGGACCTTCTGGACAAATTGGTGCAACTGGAGTTATTGGTCCTACTGGCTACACTGGTGCAATTGGCTTGGCAGGAGCTGTTGGTCCGACAGGTTATACGGGAGTGATGGGACCGACAGGACCTTCTGGACAAATTGGTGCAACTGGAGTGATTGGTCCTACTGGCTACACTGGTGCAATTGGCTTGGCAGGAGCTGTTGGTCCGACGGGATATACGGGAGCAATGGGACAGACAGGAAACTCTGGACAAATTGGTGCAACTGGAGTTATCGGTCCTACTGGCTATACTGGTCCAACTGGTTTGATAGGTGTTACTGGGGCGACGGGGCGAATAGGAGCTGTTGGTCCGACAGGTTATACGGGAGCAATGGGACCGACAGGAAATTCTGGACAAATTGGTTTTACTGGTGCTGTTGGCCCTACAGGGGTTGCTGGTCCGACGGGGGCAAGTGGTGGAAGTTCTAAAAGCTTTGCTTTTGTTACAAATAGCTATACTGGAACTGTTGGATCTGGAAATCCGTCTTCTTTTCTTACGAATGCTAACAGTACTGTTAGTGCGATTAGTGTTGGTAGTGATATTGTAGTAACTACGAGTGTTAACCCGGCTACAATTCAATTTCAAACTCCTGGGGAGTATTTAGTTTCTTATAGCATTTCGCCCGGTTCCGGTAATACATATGGTGGTGGAGTATACTATATATATGCGGCAAGCGTTGTTGGTAGCAGTAGTTCAATGATCAATGGATCACAAGTGATGATTCTACCTGTCACGTACAATACAACATTGTCTACAACGTTTGTTTATACAGTTGCAGCAGCGGGGCAGAAAATTAACTTTTTAACAAATGTGAATCCAAAAGTTTCTTTAAGCACTGTCATTACTCCTCCGGTCACTATTTATATACAACTCCTCTCTCCATAATATTAAAATTAATTATTTGTAATGATTGAGGTGGTGTAGTTTTTATTATTCGTTGTGTTTAAAAAATAGCTAAGGTTGAGTAAAAAAATAAATTTACTTTGTGAAATGTATTAATTAAATTTTTATTACAATGTATTTAATTCTTTTTAACTTAATGAATTAGGATTTTTTTTTAAGTTCGAAAAAAAAACATCTTGAATAAAAGTTATATTTTCATTACTTTGAGTCAGACTTAGCTGAAAAATGTTATGAAGGTTCTTTAACAAGGTTCTCAATACGATTGAATTTGTTCTTTGGAGTTGTATGAAAAAATATAGTTTTACTGTTTTAGCACTATTTTTAACGTCTTTTTTGAAATTTGAAGAGGCATATGGTGCTTATAAAATTCCTAGAATAGAAATAATAGAAGAGTTTTTTATATCAGATAGCTCGACGGGGCCGACAGGGCCAACAGGACCGTCTTCATCTGGAGAAAAAGGTTCGACAGGTATCACTGGAGCAACCGGAAGCACAGGGCCCACTGGATCTACCGGCCCTAGAGGTAATTTAGGACCAACCGGTTCAACTGGAGTTACCGGTCCGACGGGTTATACAGGTTCAACAGGTCCAACTGGAGTGACTGGTTCGACGGGGCCAACTGGAGTGACTGGTCCAATTGGATATACAGGGCATTTTGGGCCAACAGGTTCAACGGGTCCTGTAGGGGTTACCGGGCCGATGGGATTTACCGGAGAAACAGGAAATACAGGTTTTACAGGTTCAACAGGTCCAACTGGAGTGACTGGTCCGACGGGGTATACGGGGTATCGTGGTCCAACGGGTTTAACAGGCCCCTCTGGTGTTACTGGTTATACAGGTTCAATTGGCTATACAGGTTCAACAGGGAATACGGGTTCAACCGGTTCTGCAGGCCCGACAGGTCCTACCGGTCCGATAGGTAATACGGGTCCTCGAGGGGCTACAGGTTCGACAGGCCCAACAGGATTTACCGGTCCGACGGGCCTAACAGGATTTACAGGTCCTAGAGGTTCAACCGGTTCCACAGGCCCAACAGGATTTACAGGTCCAACCGGCTATACAGGTTCAACAGGGAATACGGGAGCGACTGGTTCAACTGGTTTTACTGGACCAACAGGTCCAACAGGATTTACAGGCTCTAAAGGTTCAACAGGTTCGACGGGCCCAGCAGGATTTACCGGTTCAACAGGTCCAACAGGATTTACAGGCTCTAAAGGTTCAACAGGTTCGACGGGCCCAACAGGATTTACAGGTTCAACAGGTTCAACAGGATTTACAGGCTCTAAAGGTTCAACAGGTTCGACGGGCCCAGCAGGATTTACAGGTTCAACAGGTCCAACAGGATTTACAGGCCCTAAAGGTTCAACAGGTTCGACTGGCCCAACAGGATTTACGGGGCCAACAGGTTCGACGGGCTCAACTGGCAGCACGGGTTCAACAGGTTCTGCAGGTCCAACAGGTCCTACTGGTCCGATAGGTAATACGGGTCCTCGAGGGGCAACAGGTTCGACAGGCCCAACAGGATTTACAGGTCCAACGGGTTATACAGGTTCAACAGGGAATACGGGAGCGACGGGTTCAACCGGTTCGACGGGCCCAACAGGATTTACTGGTCCAACGGGTTATACAGGTTTAACAGGGAATACGGGAGCGACAGGTTCAATTGGTTTTACTGGCTCAACAGGTCCGACCGGTTCTACGGGTTCAATAGGTTCAACCGGTTCGACGGGCCCAACAGGATTTACAGGTCCAACAGGATTTACGGGTCCAACGGGCTCGACTGGATCGACGGGGCCCACCGGTTCTACGGGTTCAATAGGTTCAACGGGATCAACAGGATTTACGGGTCCAACGGGTTCGACTGGCTCAACAGGTCCGACCGGTTCTACGGGTTCAATAGGTTCAACGGGATCAACAGGATTTACGGGTCCAACAGGTAATACGGGTCCTAGGGGGAACACAGGTTCAATGGGTCCAATAGGCTCTACAGGTCCAACTGGTTCAACAGGTCCTCAGGGTTTTGATGGTCCTGCAGGTTCAACAGGTTCAACGGGTCCGACAGGTGATGGAGGGGCTCCTGGTTCAGCAGGTCCTGCAGGCCCGACAGGATCAACGGGTCCGACAGGTGATGGAGGGGCTCCTGGTTCAGCAGGTCCTGCAGGCCCGACAGGATCAACGGGTCCAACTGGCTCAACGGGTCCGACAGGATCAACGGGTCCAACAGGGCCTACTGGATTTACGGGTTTAATGGGTCCGACTGGTCCTACAGGTCCAACGGGTTCGACTGGCTCAACAGGTCCGACTGGATTTACGGGTTTAATGGGTTCGACTGGTCCTACAGGTCCGACAGGATCAACGGGTCTAACAGGGCCTACTGGATTTACGGGTTTAATGGGTCCTACTGGTCCTATAGGTCCGACTGGTTCAACGGGTCTAACAGGGCTGACTGGTTTGACTGGCTCTAGGGGGCCTGCTGGTTATGTTGGTCCGACAGGTTCAACAGGTCCAACTGGTTCGGTGGGAGATGAAGGTGCGAAGGGACCTGATGGTGCGACAGGAGAGACAGGTCCAACAGGTTCAACGGGGTCAGGTGGTCCTAGAGGTTCTTTAGGTTCTACAGGGCCGACTGGTGCGACTGGTGCGACTGGTTCAACAGGTCCTAGGGGGCCTGAAGGTTATGTTGGATATACTGGTTATACAGGTGCGACAGGGTCTACAGGTCCTAGAGGACCTGAAGGTTATGTTGGTTATACTGGTTACACAGGTGCAACCGGTGCGACAGGTTCGGGAGGTCCGAAGGGATACACAGGCTTCACTGGTCCGACAGGATCTACTGGCTCAACAGGTTCTACAGGCCTAACTGGTTCAACTGGCCCGACAGGTCCTACTGGTCCTACTGGTCCGATGGGTCCTACTGGCTCAACGGGTCTTATTGGTTACACAGGCAGCACAGGTCCGACAGGAGTGACCGGTTCGACAGGTCCAACAGGTTATACAGGAAGCACTGGTCCTACAGGATTGACAGGTTCGACAGGTCCTACTGGTTACACAGGTAGCACAGGTCCAACAGGAGTAACTGGTTCGACGGGTCCAACGGGTCCTACTGGCTACACGGGTAGTACAGGTCCGACAGGAGTGACAGGCTCGACAGGTCCTACTGGTTACACAGGTAGCACAGGTCCAACAGGAGTAACTGGTTCGACGGGTCCAACGGGTCCAACGGGTCCAACGGGTCCTACTGGTTACACAGGTAGCACTGGTCCGACAGGAGTGACAGGTTCGACAGGTCCTACTGGTTACACAGGCAGCACAGGCCCGACGGGTTCAACAGGTCCTACTGGCTCAACTGGTCCAACAGGTTCAACAGGCCCGACGGGTTCAACAGGTCCAAAAGGGTTGAAAGGTGATATAGGACCAACTGGTTCCACAGGCCCGACCGGTTCGACGGGTCCTACTGGCTCAACTGGTCCTACTGGTTCAACGGGTCCAACAGGTTCAACAGGCCCGACGGGTTCAACAGGTCCAAAAGGGTTGAAAGGTGATATAGGACCAGCTGGTTCCACAGGCCCGACCGGTTCAACGGGTCCTACTGGTAGCAGTCCTACAGGTCTAACTGGTTCAACAGGTCCAACAGGCCCAACTGGTTCAACAGGTCCAACTGGTTCAACAGGTCCCACTGGTCACACAGGTCCAATAGGGGTTAAAGGTGACATAGGCCCGACCGGTTACACAGGCAGCGCAGGCCCAACGGGTTCAACAGGTCCGACTGGTTCAACGGGTCCAACAGGTTCAACTGGCCCGACGGGTTCAACAGGTCCAAAAGGGTTAAAAGGTGATATAGGCCCAACTGGTTTAACAGGCCCGACCGGTTCAACGGGTCCTACTGGTAGTAGTCCTACAGGTCCAACTGGTTTGACCGGTTCGACGGGTCCAACTGGTTCCACAGGCCCGACCGGTTCAACGGGTCCTACTGGCTCAACAGGTCCTACTGGTTCAACGGGTCCAACTGGTTCCACAGGTCCTACTGGTCACACAGGTCCAGGAGGGGTGAAAGGTGATATAGGCCCGACCGGTTCAACAGGCCCGACGGGTTCAACAGGCCCAACGGGTTCAACAGGTCCTACTGGTTCAGCAGGTCTAACAGGTTCAACTGGCCCGACTGGTTCAACGGGTCCAAAAGGGTTAAAAGGTGATGTAGGCCCGACTGGTTCCACAGGCCCGACAGGTTCGACGGGTCCTACTGGTAGTAGTCCTACAGGTCCAACTGGTTTGACCGGTTCGACGGGGCCAACAGGTCCGACGGGTTCGACTGGCCCAACGGGTTCAACAGGTCCAACCGGCCTTACTGGTTCAACAGGTCCGACGGGGTCTACGGGTCCTACTGGTTTTACAGGGCCTGCTGGAGCTACTGGGCCCACTGGTTCTTTAGGTCCTATGGGGCCAATTAGTCCTACAGGTCCTACAGGTCCTACGGGCCCTGCAGGTGGTCCAACGGGGTCAACAGGTCCAACGGGATCGACGGGTCCAACGGGGTCAACAGGTCCAACGGGATTGACAGGTCCTATGGGATTCTTTGGATCTCCGGGATCGCGGGGTCCAACAGGTCCGACAGGTTCAACAGGTCCAACAGGTTCGACGGGTCCAACGGGTCCTACGGGTTCAACAGGTCCAACAGGTCCGACAGGGTCAACAGGTCCGACAGGGGCAATGACAGGTCCGACAGGATGGACAGGTCCAACTGGCCCAACTGGATCTACAGGTCCGACGGGTTCTACGGGTCCGACAGGATGGACAGGTCCGACAGGATGGACAGGTCCAACAGGTCCAACAGGTCTAACTGGGTGGACAGGCCCGACAGGTTCGACGGGTCCTACAGGTCCTACAGGAATTGGTGGTGCAACTGGTTACATAGGGCCGAGTTATGTAGGCCCGACAGGATCTACAGGTCCTACAGGTCCTTCTGGTGGTCCAACAGGTGCGAGGGGATCAACGGGTCCTACAGGTCCTTCTGGTGGTCCGACAGGTCCTATAGGTCCGACTGGTTATACTGGTTCAACAGGTCCGACTGGTGCAGCGCTTAGCAGTTTTGTTTATATTGCGAACAGCTATACTGGAACAGTGGGTACTACATTGGCAAATAACTCGTTCTTGACTAATGCTGGTACTACAGTTAGTGTCCTGGCTTTTTCTGGCAGTGATATTACAGTAAACACAGGTGTTGATCCTGCGACGATTACATTCAATACTGCAGGGGAATATCTCATTACGTATAATGTAACATCGTATGCTAATGCAGGGGCTACATCGGTACCATATATATATATGAAGAATCCACCTGGGGCTGCTCCCTTTATTACTGGATCGCAGAGCACAACTATACCAGATCTTTCACTTGTTGGTACTGTGACTGGTTTCTTTGGGATCACTACATCAGCGACATTTGTGTATAATGCACCTGCAAGCTCTACGATTGATTTGTTACCCTCTAATTCAGGGATCTTAGGCAACTTAGGTTATACGTTAACTGCTATTGCAGAGCCTGTGACTATATACATACAGTATCTGGGTCCGTCGCCCGGGGGTTAACATTATTAAATAGGATTAAGAATGAAATATTTACAACATGTAATTACAGTGACACTGCTCTCGTTAGCGGGTAGTGGGGCATTTGCCGCGGATTGTTGTCTAGATAATCTAATGGAGGGGTGTTACTGTGCCACTCGTTCTCATGAGTATTTCTTCGTGGAAGGGGACCTTCTTTATTGGCAACCTTACATTGATGGCATGGAGTACAATTTTGGGACGACTTCCCTTACTTCGTCGTCAACTGATGGACACCGTTTTGTTGTTACTCATGAGTTGGATGTAGATCCTACCTTTCGATGGGATCTTGGGTATCGCGTTGGTGCTGGTATTAATTGCATGGATACTGCGGCTGACCTTGCTGCATTTTGGACATGTTTTCATGGCCATGCCCATCAAAAAAGTAATGCTCCTGATTTTGGACATTGGAAGGTTCAATTTGATCAAATTGATGTCGTTGCTAGATATGAATTCGATTATTGTTCGCTTGCTATCCAACCATTTTTGGGGTTGCGTGCAGCACAGATCAATCAGAAACTGTATTCTCATCTAGAGATCTTTTATGAAGATCTCACCACACCTGCAGCTTCTTATGTTAAAACTATTGTTCTTGACGATCATCAGAAATTTAAAGGGATCGGGCCTGTCTTTGGGTTTAATTTAGGTTATTATCTAGGATATGGATTTGGTTTATGCGGTACTTTGGGCGGTAGTTGCATGTTTGGAAAACTTGATGCTTCCTTTCATGATACCGAATCATCCTCTGCGCCAGTAAATATCGATATACTCTCTCTACAACATAGCCGTATAAATAACGTGAATGCTGCTTTTGATTTGACATTTGGTGTGGAATGGAAAAAGATGTTCTGTGACTGTCGATCTCTTGGAATTCGCATAATGGGTGAGCACCATCAGTACTTTAATCAGAATAACATAGGGGCTTACGGAGATTTGTCATTTAATGGTGTGACATTTCTGATTAATATAGATTTATAATGGACGAGCGTCAATGGACGTTTAAAAGTGTCAATTGATAAAACACGCGAAAGTAGAAATTTAGACTATACCGAAACACATTCAAATGCCAACTTTTGAGTGTGTTTCGGTATACATTTCAACATTTTTTTGTTGTTACGCGAAGCGTTTGGAGTGCGAAAGTCCTCTTTCGCTTTACCTTAAATAACGACATAGTTCAAAAACAATCCAAAATGGGTAACACTTTTTTTCCGTCCTTCTCTGTGTTCTCTGTTCCTCTGTTTCATTTTTTTTTGAAACACAGAGCCATACAGAGGGGCAGAGAAAATGTGTAACCTTCATTTGAACCAAGCCTAAATAACAAAGCGAAAGAGGGCTTTCGCACTCCAAACGCTTCGCGTAGCATTAAGGCAAGGGGCATCTAGACCATACTTTTTGGACCATGCTATGCATTTTATTGACTGACTTTTAATTGCACCCGCCCCATTAATCGTCTATTAAATTTCTGTCTATTAAATTTCTTGTATAAAAATAGGGGTATGTGTTACCATCAAAGGGTAACCCAAACAAGCATTCGCTCAAGTGAGCGGGTAAAATTGGATAATAACATGCGTGCGGCTACTACAACACAATTGCAGACAACGTTTACGTCAACGACGGTTAGGACGGCAATTGCTCGTACGTGCACGGCAGTTGTCCTTTAAGTCTTATTTACCCGCTTGGATTCTCAATCACTTTCCTTTCAAATAGAAATAATCGCGATGGACTTCAACGGGTAAAACGCCAAATAAACGTGTTTATACCTGGAGGTTTAAAAAAATGTCTCAATCACTGTCTCAAGAAAAATCGGAGCAATCGAGCAGCGTGCTTGTTGCTGGATTGGCACTGTTTTCAATGTTTTTTGGTGCTGGAGATCTCATTTGGCCCTTAATATTAGGAGGGGCTTCGGGAGATCAGAATTTTTTTGCTATGTTGGGACTATTGATTACGGGGGTTTCCCTTCCTCTCCTTGGACTGATTGCAATGATGCTTTTTCAAGGAAATTATCGTGCTTTTTTTGGACGGATTGGAACAGGCCCTGCATTCCTTCTCATTTTTATTGTTCAGATGATTCTTGGTCCAGTGGGATCTATTCCCCGGCTGCTTACTCTTTCGCATGCGACGTTAAAACCGTATCTTTCAGAAGATCTTTCTCTTTTGGCTTTTAGTATTGGGGCGAGTTGTTTTGTTTTGGCATTGACGATTCGTCCGCAGAGAATTATTAATATTTTGGGATTAGTGCTCACTCCGTTGTTGCTTATCTGTTTATGTGCGATTCTCGTCATTGGCTTTTATAATCATCCAGATCCTCAAGTTGTGTCTTTGACTGGAGGTCAAGCTTTTTATAATGGACTTGGTGTTGGGTACAACACTTTGGACTTAATTGCTTCGTTTATTTTTGCTCCTCTGGTGCTTTCTCATTTTACTACAGGTGCCGACAATGACGACGCTCAGGCTAGAAAGACTGTCTTTAAAAAAATGTTAAAAGCAAGTCTTCTTGCAGCTACTTTACTTTCCATTATGTACATCGGCTTGACATTTGTTGCCTCCTATTACACTCCATTGCTCGATGCGGCTCATCTTCCTGAAGAGCGTCTTTCTGCAATTGCTCTTTTCTTACTTGGGCCTCATGGTGCGTTGATTGCTTGTATTGCCGTTGCCATGGCCTGTTTGACAACAGCGATTCCTCTTGTCTCTATTTTTGCTAACTATTTACGGGAAGATTTAATGGGTGGAAAGGGAGGAGCATTATTGCCTCTTATCGCGACTCTTGTTTTTTCTGTCATGCTTGCTAATATCGGTTTTATGGGAATTGCTAACATGCTTTCTCCTGTGTTGCAGATATTATGCCCGGGATTAATTGTGTTGAGTATTTTTAATATTTTCCACAAATTATGGGAAACCAGGGTGCCTAAGTTACCTGTTTTTGCCACATTTGCTTTTTCAGCTATTGGCCATTTACTTTAATAAATATAATATGGACATTTCGATTAAACCCAGCGCCAATCCTGTGAGGCCTCCCATTAGGATGAGGGAATAGGTGATGGAACGCCATATTTTATCGGTTAATTCAACCACTAGGGGGCTTTTGCCAGTTAATGCTGCGATTGAGGGGATGGTTTTATAAAATTCTTCACATGCCTGAAGCTTGAGTTTTTCTTCTCGTTCTCGGCTGATGAATGTGCTGGCTAAGGGAATTTGGGATTTCACCGTTTCGATGACAACAGCTAGTCGTTCTGCGATTAGCTGTTTAATTTTTTCTTCTGTTTCTTCATGATCATCGTGTTGTGAAAAATCTATGATAGATTTCATTTGAATGCGTAATTGTCCTCGACAAACAAGAGCTACGCAAGATCCAATAAAGGCGCTAAAGAGAGGAATTATCACAAAATAAACTGTAGACATTTTAAATACTTTTGTTGTAAATTGAGGGGCATATGAGGTAAAGTATGCTATTCCAAGAATTAGAGAAACATCATAAAAAAAATGAAGATGCCATAGAAAAGCTTTCTTTGCAAATTGAAATTCATAATCATCTTGCTGAAGAACTGCTACAAGAACTTAGGGTTTCTTCGGAGCAGTTGACAGCATTTATGGAGAAAAAAGAAGCTTTTACTGAGGCCAATTGGGAAATTCTCCTTTCGCAAAAAAAGTCTATGGAAGAGAAGTTACAACGCGATTTGGCTAATGTACGCGATCCTCTTCGGATCAAAAAAAGTCGTGACTCGCTCAATATTCAGCCACAATGGATTTCCGTTCGGTAATAAGGACACCAAGGATATTTTACTACGCGAAGCGTTTGGAGTGCGAAAGCCCCCTTTCGCTTTGTTATTTAGGCCAAAGCGAAAGAGGACTTTCGCACTCCAAACGCTTCGCGTAGTAAAATTTAGTCTGTTCCTAGGTAGCCGTAGCGATGGTAGTCGATGCTTAGGCTTACTTCCCTGAGATTGTTCAACAACTCTAGACGTCCATTTGATTGAACGGGGGCTCTATTGGTGTGGCAGGAAACGTCTGCTAAGGCTTGTTCGACACTGGCGCTAGGTGGCGATAAAAAACGCATGTATTTGATAGATTCCGAATGAAGGCGTTTGATTAGCTCTTCATCATTTTCTTCTATGATATTGATTTTTTGTTCTTGTTCATTCCACGATCCATTGGGGATGATGGAACGTTTCTTTTTGGAAATGCTGATTTCAAATGGCGCTGAGCAGGTTAGAGCAGCAGCTATTGCCCTGAGAGCATCGATTGGACTATCGTGATCTTGGATGCGGATCACTTGTGGAAATTGAGGGACATAATAGAGGAAATTATGTTGCCCTAAGACCATACTAGGGTCATGTCGTTTTGAAAAGTAGTGTTTGTAGTAAAAGGCATAGTTACCAAGGCTTACCGTCCAACGTTCAAGATCGGCTTCTGTCCAATCTTGCTGCACGACCAATCGGTGGAAGGAATCGACGTGATCGCTTAATGGTTCCCGTTCGTTGGGGAGGCCTGTGTCTTTGACATCCATCAATTGTAGCAGGTAATTGGGACCTCCAGCTTTTGCTCCGCCACCCATGCAGCTCTCTTTACAGCCTCCAAAGGGTTGTCTAAGGACCACTGCTCCTGTGATTCCCCGGTTAATGTAGCAGTTACCTGCAATTATTTTTGAGATCCAGATATTTTGCTCTCTTTCATCAAGAGTGTGAATGCCTGCTGTAAGCCCGTAGGAGGTAGCATTGGCCATTGAAATCGCTTCTTCGAGGTCTTTTGCACACATGATTCCCAATACAGGTCCAAAAAGTTCTGTCCGTTGGGTGAAGCTTCCTATTTTGACCCCTAATTTAATCCCTGGTGACCAGAGGTTGGGGTTTGTTGGATGTGGTTGAGGTTTGAGTAACCACTCTTCCCCTTTGTCGAGTTGTGTGAGAGCGCGTAGAAGGTCGGCATTTGGCACCCGGACCAGGGGGTTGACTTTGCTGGAGGGGTCCCATGGAGATCCTACCATTAAGCTGGCGGCCGCATCGCGTAGTTGTTTGCGAAATTGTGGGTCGTCGTAGACCTCTTTTTCAACAATAGCCAAGCTACAGGCGCTGCATTTTTGTCCTGCGTGGCCGAAAGCTGATTGCACTAAATCTTTAACAGCTAGATCGCGATCTGCCATTCTGGTGACGATGAGGGCGTTTTTTCCCCCTGTTTCTGCCAGTAGGTGGAGGGCTGGACGCAATTTACGCAGATGTTTAGCAGTGCTTGTAGCTCCTGTTAGAATGACGGCGTTGATGCGGTTGTCTTGGATCAATTTATTTCCTATAGGCTCATCGGGGCAGCAGAAAAATTGAAGTGCTTCTTTGCTGATGCCTGCTTGCCAGAGAATGTTGACAAGGCGCCATCCAACGAGTATAGACTCTGGAGCTGGTTTAAAGATGACTGCATTGCCCGCGGCTAGAGCAGCCATGATACCACCTGTCGGGATTGAACAAGGGAAGTTCCATGGAGGAGCAACGAGAACGACTCCTTTGGGTTTGCATTCAATGCCTTTGGTATCTATCCATTCCTGGATATTATGTTTGTAATAATCGATAAAATCAATCGCTTCTGAAACTTCGACATCCCCTTCTGGAATTGTTTTTCCTGTGTCGGCAATCATAGCGCCGATGAGGTCTCCTCGGTGGAAGCGCATGAGGTGGGCTGCTTCATCGAACAATGATAAACGGGAGCGTAGAGGTATTTCTGACCACTGTTTAAATCCGATTAAAGCTGTCTGCATTGCTATTTCGAGTTCAGGTTCCCCTGCTAATGCATATTTGTAGAGCTTTTTCCCAGGGTAGGAGGGGTCTTCTCCCGTTCCATATTGAGTGGTATCAGAGATCACACAACTGCCAAGAACTAGAGGGATCGTTTCGGGATAGGTGTGGGATTTTTCGTTGATGATGATGTTTTCAGCCCATTGAAGGTTTGCAGGGAGTGTCCAGTCGGTATCGGCCTCATTTTTAAAGGAGGCATTGGTTTCTTTTTTTGGAGGTAGCAAGCGGTTTTGCTTGCGGCGTGGGGAGTCACTTACATCATTGATATTGCTGCAGGCTTTGGAGAAAAGAGCCGCCTGAGATTGCCAATCTTTGCTTCCAGGGACCATATCGAAAGCATGTCTTAGGAAATTTTCTGGCGCAGTGTTTTCATCTAGACGTCGTACAAGGTAGGCTACTGCGTTTTGGAATTCCTCTTGAGTTGCTGTGGGGCAGTAAAGGAGCATATCTCCCGAGAGTTGTTGAACAGTCCTTCGGATATGATCAGCCATTCCTTCAAGCATTTCAAAGCAGACGAATTTTTCTAATTTTTTTTCTGCGCGAAGTAAGAGTGTATAGGCGACATCGAATAGGTTGTGGCTGGCGATTCCCAAATTAACAGCTTGAGCATGCTGAGGCTGGCATCCATAGAGGAGCATGCGTTTAAAATTTGCATCAACATCGCTTTTAATTGCATAAGGAGCCTGTTCCCAGCCCCTCATTGAAGCTTCAACCTGTTCCATGGCTAAGTTAGCCCCTTTTACGATTCGGATTTTTATTGGAGCCCCTCCTTTGGCAACACGTGCCATTGCCCATGCAGTCAACTCTTTCTGGATATTAAATGAATCGGGTATGTAGCTTTGTAGAACGATTCCGGCAGAGCAGTCGTGAAATTCTGGATCGTCGAGGACTAGGCGGAACAGTTCGACTGTGAGATTTAAGTCTCTGTATTCTTCCATGTCTAGGTTGACGAATTTTGAAACTTGTTCTCCATTTTTTTTTGTGTATTTATGTGTCTTAGCTGCGCGATAGAGTTGCTTTAAGCGATCGCTCAATATGCCTAAAGTCATTTCTTTTCCTAAAAGGTTGATTTGACTGTAGATGGTAGATATTTTGATTGAGATGTATTCGATTTCGGGGTTGGCTAAATCATTGAGATAAATAGAAAGGCGGTGGAGTGATTCTTCTTCTCCAAGGATAGCCTCTCCAAGGTGATTGAGATTGATACGTACTCCTTCTGCGCGTCTTTTTTTCATATGACTTGACATTTTGCTTGGTTCTCCAGGCAAAATGACAGTTGATGTTTCTCCTCGGAGCATCATTCGCACTAATGGAACAGAAATAAATGCAAATGGTTTGCCAAGCCATTTAAATATCACCAATCCCATTTTTTTTATTGGAGAGAGAAAATGAGGGACGCCGAATTTTTTGATGAGATAGGTCAATTGATCTGCAATTCTAGGTGAGTATGAACTGCGAAAACATTGATCTGTCATGCTGGTAGTAAAGGATTTACCCACAGGATCATGCATCATACGTGCTAGTTGCCCCTGAAGACTACGTTCCTTGGCTGTCTGAATCCTTTTTGCTTCACAGAGCATACACCCGGCTAGTTTAATGGCATTTTGGCTTCTTTCTTCTTCTGAGAAAGAGCGATTTTTAGCTTCCTCTAGATAGTGTTGAGCATCGGTCAGAAATTTTGAATTAGCCATTTTTACTCCCTATTTTTCGAATGAAAATCGCGAGTATAGTCCCATAAAAAAAGTTTCGCAACAGCAAAAACGTAGAATCGCGATAACACTCTATTTTGGATAGTATCAAATTTTTTATTTTATAGCAAAAAAGACAAACGATTCAAAGAGGCGATTGTAAAAACGAAAAGATTTTTTTTTAAATAACGATGTTCTAGTACGCGAAGCGTTTGGAGTGCGAAAGCCCTCTTTCGCTTTGTCATTTAAGGTAAAGCGAAAGGGGACTTTCGCACTCCAAACGCTTCGCGTACTAACGGGTTAGGCTTAAAGGTCTTCAATCGCTTCTTAAGGTCCTTTGCGTCCTTTGTCCTTTTGAGATAGTTTTTTTTTGCTTTTTGTAGTAAGTTGTACTCATGTTAAATACCATTTTACTCTTTCTATTCTGCCTATTTTTAAATATTCCCCTGTTAACAGGAACCTCTCCTCGAGTTAGGGTGGGAATTGATTGTTTGATGGAAGAAAAATACAACGAATTGCTTAAGGGCAAGAAGATTGGTCTTGTCACCAATCAAACTGGTGTAAGCAGTTCTTTGGAATCTTCCATAGATGTCATCAAAAAAAATGCCTCATCTAAAGGCTATACGTTAGTTGCTTTATTTGCTCCTGAACATGGAATCAATGGAATGGCATATGCCGAAGTCTCGATAAAAGAAGCTAGGGATTCCGATAACCTTCCCATTTATAGCCTTCATGGTGAAACACGTCGTCCAACGGAGGAAATGTTAAAAAACATCACCCTCCTCGTTTATGACATACAAGATATTGGTTCTCGCTCCTATACGTATGCTTCTACGTTATTTTATGCGATGGAAGAGGCCGCCAAACGCAATATTCCTGTCGTTGTGTTGGATCGTCCTAATCCAATCAATGGAGTCACTGTTGATGGGTTAATGCTTGATCCTCAGTGGCGTTCTTTTATTGGTTATATCAACGTCCCTTATTGCCATGGGATGACCATTGGTGAGCTGGCGCGTTATTTTAATGGAGAATATGAAATTGGTTGTAAGCTTGAAGTGGTTGCGATGGAGGGGTGGCAGCGTCGGATGACGTTTCAAGAAACTGGACTTCCGTGGATTCCAACGAGTCCTTACATTCCGGAGGCAACAACCCCCTTTTTTTATCCGATGACGGGAATATTGGGAGAGTTGCAACTTGTTAATATCGGTATTGGTTATACGATGCCGTTTAAGATTGTCGGAGCTCCGTGGATTAATGCTAAGCAGTTTGCTGCTTCACTTAATGAACAAAAATTTTCTGGCGTTTGGTTTTCTCCAATTTATTTTAGTCCCGTTTATGGAAGATATGCAAAGGAGCAGTGTGAGGGAGTCCAGATCATTGTTACCGATCCCCTGCTATTTAAACCTGTTTCCACGCAATACTTAATTATTGGAATTCTCAAAAGCCTCTATCCTGAAAAATTTCAGTTAGCAATAGCGGCAGCAAAAAAACGAAAAGCAACATTATGTAAACTTAATGGAATCGAAGAGGCATATCGGATTTTAGTAGAAGAGAGGCATATTGCCTGGAAATTATGTTCTTTGCATATGAGTGAGCGTTCTCAATTCATGCAGAAAAGAAAGAAGTACCTTCTTTATTGACTTAAATCGATGCAGTTTCTACAATGAAACCTTCAACTTATAAATTCATTAAAAAAAAGGAATTTAATCATGGGTAAAATCACTCCACTCACTAATCGAGTTCTTGTTCGACGTTCAAAAGCAGCCACGAGTAAAGGAGGGATCATTCTTCCTGATTCTGCGCAAGAGAAACCAAAAGAAGGTGTTGTCGTCGCTGTTGGTCCGGGCAAAGCGGATGATCAAGGGCGAATCGAGCCAATGCAAGTTAAGGTTGGCGACAGAGTGTTATTTGGTTCCTATGCAGGAACAGAAGTTAAAAGCGAAGATGAAGATATGCTGATTCTCACAGAAGATGATATCCTAGGAATCTTATCTTAAATCTATTAATCTCAAGGACATATTCTAATGGAAAAATTACTACAATTCAGCGAAGAAGCGCTTAAATCTCTTCTTAGTGGAGTCCGTAAATTGGCGAAGGCGGTAAAAGTCACCTTAGGACCAAAAGGACGCAATGTCGTTATTAATAAAGGTTTTGGTGCTCCATTATCCACAAAGGATGGGGTGACCGTTGCCAAGGAAGTTGTGCTTAAAGACAAATTTGAAAATATGGGGGCTCAGCTCGTTAAAGAGGTCGCTTCTAAAACAGCTGATATTGCGGGTGATGGAACGACAACAGCGATTGTTTTAGCCGAAGAAATTTTTAGTGCTGGCGTCAAAAATGTGATGGCAGGTTCCAATCCGATGAGTTTGAAAAAAGGGATCGACAAGGCTGTTGAAGCCATTGTTAAAGCGCTGTCTGCAATGGCTTCTCCTGTTAATACTTCGGAAGAAATCAAGCAGGTTGCTACCATTTCAGCGAATAACGACATAGAAATCGGTACGATTATTGCTCAGGCGATGGACAAGGTAGGCAAAGACGGAATCATCACTGTCGCTGAAGCTAAAGGAATTGAAACGACTCTTGAAGTTGTTGAGGGAATGCAATTCGATAAAGGGTATCTTTCTCCCTATTTCATTACCAATCAGGAAAATATGACAGCAGAGCTCTCAAGTGCTCTGATTTTGATTACGGATAAGAAAATTTCGTCGATCAAAGAATTGGTGCCGTTTTTAGAGAAGGTCATGGAGAAAGGAGCTCGTCCATTACTTATCATCGCTGACGACGTCGATGGGGAAGCTTTGGCGACGCTAGTTGTCAATAAGGTGAAAGCTGGTTTGCCTGTATGCGCAGTGAAAACACCAGGTTTTGGGGATCGTCGCAAAGCGATGCTTCAAGATATTGCAGCTATCACAGGAGCAACTGTGATCACTGACGATGTAGGACTCTCTTTAGAGGATGCTGATCTCAACGTGTTAGGAAAAGCGAAGACAGTTAAAATATCTAAAGACACAACGACAATTGTTGATGGTGCTGGTGACCATCAGCAAGTAAAAGAGCGCGTAGCGCAAATTAAGGCTGAGCTAGCTAATCCTGCAACATCAGATTATGATAAAGAAAAACTCGAAGAACGCCTTGCTAAATTAGCGGGTGGCGTGGCGATTATCAGTATTGGAGCCGCTACGGAAGTTGAGATGAAAGAGAAAAAAGACCGGGTTGAAGATGCTCTTCATGCAACGCGCGCAGCCGTCGTTGAAGGGATTGTCGCTGGAGGAGGTGTGGCTCTTCTCCGTGCAGCTAAAAGTTTAGAATCGCTTAAATTGACTGGTGATGAGGCCGTTGGAGCGTCGATTATTCTCCAAGCTCTCTTTGCTCCGGCAACTGCTATTGCAAATAACTGCGGTAAGCAAGGAAATCTCATTGCAGAGAAGATCTATGAAGGTAAGGGTAGCTTTGGTTACAATGGTCTTACTGACGAGTTCTCTGATCTGCTAAAAGCGGGTGTTATCGATCCTGTACTGGTAACCAAAAGTGCTTTGATCAATGCTGCTTCTATTTCAGGTCTCCTCTTGACAACAGCTGCTATGATTACCGATAAGCCTCAACCCAAAGCTAAGAACCCTCCAATGGACGGCGGCATGGGCGGCATGGGAATGGGTGGCATGGGCGGTATGGGCGGCATGGGAATGGGCATGTAAGGCAAAAAAAGACCCTACAGAGGCGATTGAAGAGACCTTTAAGCCAATCCCGTTATTACGCGAAGCGCTTGTAGGTTCTCACCTATGCCCAAGAGCTTCTTTACTACGCGAAGCGTTTGGAGTGCGAAAGTCCTCTTTCGCTTTGTTATGTGAAAGCGAAAGGGGACTTTCGCACTCCAAACGCTTCGCGTAGTAGAATATTGTTATCTAAAAAATTTACTTTTTACTTTTGCAATCGCCTCTTAAGGTCCTTTTATCTAGAAAGGACCTTCTCTAAGGAGAATTCTTACGACCTATTTTCCCCCATAATTCCTTGGCAAAGTCGGTAACTTGTGTTTTTATACTTGGCTTTTGAGGGTGCATCGGAGGTAAGGGCGCCGCTGTTGGTGCCGGTGCTTCTTGTGGTTCGGGGGGAGTGGCAAGAAACTTGAAAAATTCTTCTTTGCTTCTTTGTGAACCTATTTTGTTATATTCCAGGTTAGTCTGGATGAATCGTCTTCCTGGTTGAGTCGTATCGGTCCATACCAAACGTTTTCCTTCCGTGTCTATGAAGATCCACTGATCGGGATTTAATTCAGGCATGTCTAACGGGTTAATTTGTTCAGCAAGCCTTGCTTCTCGTTGAGCCCTGAAAGCTTTTTCAAGCTCTTTTTCTTGTCTTTCTTGCTCTTCTCTTTGAAGTTTTAGTGTCTCTTGGAATTCTTGTCGTGCTTCTTTTCTTAATTCTATCTTTGTTTTTTCTCTTGCGGGTTCAGCAGGGATTTCTTCTACTGGATTGCTATCTTCAAAAAAAGAAGGGGGAATGGAAACGGGTACTTCTATATCGGGACAAACGATTTTTCGGTCAGCAAAACGGCTTACTGGAGTGGCGGCAATTGGTCCTGGGGAAGGTGGGTTAGCGACTTCTGGACTCAAACGGCTTTGCGGGGAGGGTTGGTCAGTCACTTGTCGATTCAAACGGCTTAATTCAGTGCTTTGTTGTGGGAGAGGAAGATCTCCGATAGCTTCAATTGCGATCTGTGCGCAAGATTTCAATTTTCCTTCATGCAAAAAGTTTAAGACAATAGAAAACAATTTCCAGAATTTTGATTTTCTTGAGCTATTATTAAAGTAGTCATTTTTGGCGACCGCGATATCTCTGAGTTTCTCGGCTGTTTCCGAAAAATCGGCAGAGTTTAATTCATTAGGGGATAAATTTTTTTTGATTTCTAACCAGTCCCATACGAGCATGTTAATACCCGTTTCTAAAGCGCGCTTATCCTTTTTGTCGATCATATCTTCATGAAGTTGACCGATATAGCCTTTGATTAGCTTGTAATCTTGATTATTTTCAATCATAGTAACTCCGATCGTAAAATTATTATAAAAACAAATTATCCAATGCTTTAATATATTTAATTATACAAATAATTGTAATATTTATTCAACAATTAATTTTTAAAACCATTTCTTATCTTTTATTTTTTCTAAAGAAGAAAAAAAAGCCTTGGGTGAACCATGACGGGTTACGATTTCACTTATTTGACTCCAGACAGGATCAGATAAGCATTCTGGAGAAGATAAAGGATCTTCCATTATACTTATGATCTCTTTGGTAAACTTATCAACCATCTGTCGTGTGATTTGATCTTCACTATGGTATGTGACGTCAAGCAAAACTTCGAATTCATTGCATCTTTTATCAAAATCAAGTTGTTTTCCTATAACTGTATTTATGTCAAGTTCTTGATTATTTACACATCTAGCAATAAAATTCATAAAAACCTAAATTTTTAATGATCAACACGTTCAAGGTTTATTATATTATTAATAATAATTTTATCGCAAACAAGTAATTGAGTTTCCGGTAATTGAATTCGTTTGAGCACCTTCTCCACTTCTGCTAGAATTCCGATTGTTTAACTCGTAGGTGTTTATGTCGTACATTTGTTCTATTAAAGCCATTGAAATTTTAGATTCCCGTGGGAATCCCACGCTTAAAGTGATTCTCTCTACTAATGATTATACCGTGGAAGCTTCCGTTCCTTCCGGTGCTTCTACAGGAGCTAACGAAGCAGTCGAACTTCGCGATGGTGATCCCGCTCGTTATCAGGGTAAAGGGGTGCTACAAGCAATCTCTCATGTCAATGGACCAATTGCTGAGATGTTAATAGGAGAAAACGTTTTAGATCAACGGCGTCTTGATATGATGATGATTGCTGCGGATGGGACGGAAAATAAAAGGCGTTTTGGAGCTAATGCCATTTTAGGGGTCTCATTGGCGATAGCCAGAGCGGGAGCTATTGCCGCCAATCAACCTCTCTATCGTTACATTGGAGGATGCAACGCTCATATTCTTCCCTGTCCGATGATGAATATTATCAATGGAGGAGCTCATGCGGACAATTCGCTCGATTTCCAAGAATTTATGATCCGTCCTATTGGAGCACCTTCGTTTAGGGAGGCTATTCGCTGGGGATCTGAAATTTTCCATACATTAAAAAGGATTCTTAAAAACCAAGGGCTTGCGACATCTGTTGGCGATGAAGGAGGATTTGCCCCCAATTTACCTTCGAATGAAGCAGCAATAGAGGTGATTTTACAGGCAATTAAAGAAGCAGGGTATGAACCAGGATCTCAAGTTACTTTAGCTCTTGATTGCGCCGCATCGGAGTTTTTTGATAAAATTACGGGGTGTTATATTGAGAAAAAAAAGAAAAAACGGAATGAAAAATATATCGAGCGCTCTTCGGAGCAGCAAGTCGACTATCTTGCCGATCTCTGTGCCCGTTACCCCATAGATTCGATTGAAGATGGACTTGATGAAGCCGATTGGGCTGGGTGGCAACTTCTTTCTAGCAAGCTTAATAAGTTGATTCAGGTCGTTGGAGATGATATTTTCGTCACTAATCCAAAGTTTTTAATGAAAGGGATAGAGCTGGGAGTCGCAAATTCTATTTTGGTAAAAGTCAACCAGATAGGAACCCTTACAGAGACATTGGAGACCATTCGAATGGCTCAGACTAACAGGTATACAACTGTGATTTCTCATCGCTCTGGAGAAACTGAGGACAGTTTCATTGCTGACATCGCCGTGGCAGTAAATTCTGGTCAGATTAAGACAGGTTCGCTCTCTCGTACCGATCGCGTTGCTAAATACAATAGACTGTTGCAAATCGAAGATGAGCTCGGGGAGTGTGGGCGCTATATGGAAATTTAACAAGAGTTTAAACCCAGAGGGGCCGGTTTTAAACGCAAAGACGCAAAGGCGCAAAGAGGGGGGCTATCTTCGGATTATCAAACATCCTTCTCTGTGTTCTCTGTGCCTCTGTGTTTCTATCTTTTGAAACACAGAGGCACAGAGAACACAGAGAAAGAAGAAATGGTTGTTCCTTGTTATTTTTCCGATAGGGGGGAAGGAACTCTTTCGCTTTGTGTTTAAAACCTGCTTCTCTGCGTTAATTAAGAATTGTATAGAGTGAGATGATGGGCGGGATTTCTTTTGATATCAATTTGACGGCGTTGCTGCTCGTTACGCTATTTGCAGTAGGATTTTTTTTTCTGCGACGTTGGCGAGCCTCGTTTGCTGATCCTTATATTTTTTTTCCTGATGTCACCACGATCCCCCATAAAAAGCCCTCATTGATCACTTCCCTGCAACCACTGCTCCTACGGATAGCTTTAATCTCTTTTGCTGTGGCCTTCACTGATCCCCATTTTTTCATTGAGAAGACAACAGTATCAACAGCATCTCTCCAAAGAAGCGCTTCTCCACCTCGTGAAGGAATTGCCGTCTATCTCGTTTTAGACCAGTCGGGATCGATGAAAGAGACTGTCGTCATGGAATCTCCGTCTAAAGGGCTGTACACGACATCAAAAATCGATTTGGTGAAAAAAGTATCAACCCAATTCATTATGGGGGATCAGGCTTTGGGTTTGGCTGGACGTCCCAACGACCTCATCGGGTTGGTTTTCTTTGCTCGCGGAGCACAGGTGATGACTCCGTTGACACTTGACCATGAGGCTTTATTGCGTCAGCTGAAAAACTTTCGTGAAGTGCAAGATAAAGAGCAGGATGGAACTTCCATTGGTTATGCGATCTTTAAAACAGCCAATCTGATCGTTGCAACAAAACATTACGCTGAGGATCTGATCGCCAAGGGGGAGCCTGCCTATGTGATCAAAAATAATGTGATGATCTTGCTGACAGATGGCCTTCAGGATCCCAATCCTTTGGACAAAGGAAAACGTCTGCGCAATATGGATGTCCCAGAAGCTGCTGCCTATGCTAAAGAGCAGGGAATCCGTCTTTACATCGTCAATATTGACCCTTTGCTATCCGCAGAGAAATTTGCTCCTTATCAACATATCATGCAACGGGCTGCTGAGTCGACAGGAGGTAAATTCTATATGGTTGATTCCAACAAAAACTTAGAGCAAATTTACGCTGATATTGATAAGTTAGAGAAAAGTACATTACCACCAGTTCTTTCAATGAAAAAAGAGGATCGTCCCGACCTTTACCAACGGGTTTCCCCTGTTCCCTATCTGATTTCTTTTGCTTTAGCATGTTTTCTTGTCTCCATAGCCTTAGAAACCCTTTTTATTCGGAGGGTTCCATGATTTTGTACGATTGTCCCTACGCATTTTTACTGTTGGCTATTCTTCCGCTTATAGTCGGAGCCTTTTTTTTGCTTTACCGGCACCGGAAGACCCAATTGGATTCATTTGTCGATGGGAGAATTTGCGATCTTATGATGGAAAAAAGACGTCCTCTCTCTTTCTGGTCAAAAGTGGTCCTTGCCTGCATTGTATGGTTAGGAGGTGTCATTGCTTTGGCTTCTCCAAAAGGCAATGAACACTACATTCACCAAAATACCAGTACGCAGGTTAGCGGCATGTATCAAATCATTTTTCTCGTTGATGCCTCGGCTTCTATGTCCATCAATGATTCGAGGAACGGAGCTACGCGTTTAGAAGTCGCTAAAGAAATAGCCGACAAAATCATCAGTGGTTTAAATGGGGAAAATGTTGCATTGTTTGCTTTCACATCGGCTACAATGCAGTTGGCCCCTATCACGACAGATTATCTTTTCACTCGGCTCATGCTTAGGCAGATGGAAATTAATGAGGGGGAAACAGTTGGGACTGATCTTGCTCAGGCCTTTGATAACGTAAACCAAGAAGCCTTATCTCTCTACAATGTGCCGAAAATGTTGGTCCTATTGACAGATGGAGGAGATCCTACGCAACAAAAAATTGAAGAGGTGGTGCAGCCTTTGGTGGGGACTAAAAATTTGAGCACGGCAGTAATTGCAATTGGATCTAAAGAGGGAGGAATCGTCCCTAATGTGACTTATGAGGGACGTGCTGTCAATTCAAAGCTTAACCTCCCTTTGTTGCAGGAAATCGCATCGATGACTCATGGTTCCCTATTTATGGCTAGTGAGTTGACATCGACTCAGATAGCAGAAGCGGTAGCTAAGCAGATTGTTCAGAAAAAGGTTTTTTACCAGCAGGGAGGGACTTTAAGCAGCATCGATGATCGTGTTTATGATCACTATTTCTGGGTTCCATTGGGGGTGGCGTTGGTCGCCTTGCTTTTATTCTTGCTCATCCCCGACACGCAAAAACGAGGGCGCCGGGTATGAGTGTAAAAATGCAAAAAAGTTCGAATATAACGTTAGGCATGAGTACAGAAACGCAAAGACGCAAAGACGCAAAGACGCAAAGGGGGGCAACTCTTCGGCCGAAGGCACTTTCTTTCCTTTGCGCCTTTGCGTCTTTGCGCCTTTGCGTTTCTGTGCTCATGCTTAGAGTTCCCGTTTCAATTTTAATGCCTAGCGTCTCTGTTTTAATTCTCATGCTTAGTATCATTGTTCCATCCTTATGGGCGGCGTCGCCACGTCAGGCGCAGCTTTTCTTTGAGGCGGGCGATTATCCGCAGGCTAGCGACCAGTATCAACAGCTTTTACAGACCGATTTATCGGATTGGCAAAAGGCGACCGTCAACTATAATTTAGGGACGATATTGCTGAAAGAAGAAAAATGGAATGAGGCGATCCACGAGTTTGAAATAGCTTCTGAGACCCCAAATCTTTCCCCTTTGCTACAGCAGCGTCTTGCCGTCAATACAGCTTTGGCTATGTTGATGATCTCCAAGGAAGAATCGACAGCAAAACGGATAAAATCGACATTTGATGCGATCTCCTTTGCCTCTGTGACAAATTGTCATCTAGAGTTCGCTGAAGGGGCGAAAACATGTACGCCAGCAGCAGAAATCACGTCCCTTTTTGATGCTGTCAACCAGTTAAAAGCTGCCTTTGTGGAGCACCATCCGCTTCAATCTTTAGATTTGCCGACAGCTTATATGGTGGCTCTTACAGAAGAACCTCTTACAGAGGCTACGTTGGCAAACTTAGAGCAAATGCATCAAAAACTTCACGATGATCGAGGGCTCACCTATTTGCAAAAAGCAAAGAAGCTGAAGATAAGCTCTGATTCTATTGAAGCACGCATGCTTTTAGAAATGGCTCTTAATGCTATTGACAAACCAGAAGGAAAACAACGCGACATAGAATCGATTTTGAACGACGTCATTGATAAGGAGGCTTTGGCCCTTCAGCTCAATAGGCTCGAGCAGCAAAGAGCCGATAAGGATCGGCCTTTAACATTTTCTTCTGAGATACAAAAAGAAACTTCACAGATAGCGGATCAATTTCTTCAACAGGCTCTTGTGCAACAGAAAAGCGATTTTAATAATGACGCAGGAAAGCTCTCATTTTCGCCTCCTTGGGAAGAGATTATCCCTCTGTTTTCTTCGGGACAACAAGCAGCAACACAAGCGCAAAAAATGTTAGATTCTCAAGACTACCTTGGTGCTGCCTCATTTCAAATAGAGGCTTTACGCAAATGGAAAGAAGCTTTGGCAAAACTTCATGCAAAAAAGACAAATCCAGAGCAAAAAAAAGAGGAACAGTCGTTTAACACTCTTCTCAAAACACTTCAAGAGATGGAAGATGATGATAAAAGCAAACCTATTCTCATCAGTCCTTCAACGAGTTTAGGTAAGGAGAAGCCGTGGTAATCTTTCTATTTGTGTTACTCTCATCGTTTTCCTTTTTGTATGCAGAGCCTACGTTGGTATTGAAATCGGCTGTTGAGGGACCTTCATCGCTTTATCCGGGACAAAAGACAAAATTGGTTTATAGGTATTACTATAGCGGTGATATAGAGTTAGTCACTGAAAAACTGCCCTTACTTGACCCTCAGGGGCTGATTAAAGTTGGGGAAAAGGAATTTAACGATTCATCAGAAAATGGAGTGAATATCACCGCCATTTCACAAGAGGTTGAAGCGGCTGTTTCAGGTTCTTTTTCTTTTCCTCCTTCATTGATCGAGGGATATGCCTATCAGAAAGATGAAAATGGCAAGAGAGTCAAAATCGACAAAAAACTCTCTTCAGAGTCCCCTGGAATTACGATTACGGTTCTTCCTTTTCCTAGCCAAAACAAACCGGCTTCTTTTAATGGGGCTATGGGTAAAGAGTTTTCATTTAAGGCTGCATTACAAGGAAATAGCACCCTTCATGTGGGTGATGAGCTGGCTCTCATTTTGACGATTACCGGAGATAGCGCGATTAAAAAAGTGCCATTGCCAGATGTCTGCTGTCAACCGGGATTTACTGGTTTTTTCCGCGTCAGTGATCTTCCGCCTGTTGAAGTTGTCAACGACCACACAAAGACAGCAACGGTCCGTTTGAGTGCGCTTAACGCAACGATTAAAGAGATCCCTGCTATCGAATTTTCTTTTTTCAATCCCATGACATTGACGTATCATGTATTGCGTAGTCAACCAATTCCAATTACTGTACTTGCTGCTGAGGGGGTTGCTCCTGCCCCTGTCAAACGAACAGAGGTCCCCACATCTTCCTCGGCACCATCGCCTGTTAATGCAATTTTTCATTTAACACCAGGAGATGCCTCCTCTCTTTTCCTTGGTTCATGGTGGGTGCTCGGTTTGATTCCAATGGGAATTGGGTGTTTATTTTACCAGGTGCAAATGAGGGCCTACTTTAGGGAGCTGCAGCGAAAACGAAATATGCCGACAAGTAAGAAAGTATTGGAAAAAGCTCTGAGCTATCCTCCTGACTCCCCTCTTTATTTTTCAGAGCTTAGGAGGGGGTTGACGATGTTGCTTAATGAACGAAGTGACATGGCAGATCAAATCTCTATTTTATTTGAAAAGCTGGATGAAAAACAATTTTCAAAGTATAAAGAGATTGATAATACGGATATTAATCGTCGTGTCAGGGAGGTACTTTGAAATTTATCATCTATCTGATTTGTATGGGGCTGTTGGTTGCATTGATGGTCGTTGTCTTTAAAAGTTCCCACTATGAACTTGAGGAAGCTAATAATTTTTATTTTGAGGGAGAAAAGGCAACAACGGTCGCTGAGAAGAAAGCAGCTTTTAATCATGCTTTGACCCTTTATTTATCAGCGGAACAGGAATATTCTCCCAAGTTTGGTGATGGTAAACTCTACTTTAATATCGGCAACACCTATTTTCAGTTGGGAGAATATCCGTTAGCTCTTTTTTATTATAAGCGGGCGCAACAGTTGATGCCACGATCAGAAATGGTCCAGGAGAGCATTGAGCAGGTCAACGAAATTCTTCAGTTGAAGGAAGAAGCTTCTCAACCGACTTTTTGGCAAAAAACATTCACTCCAATGGTTCGTTTCTCTGTTCCTGAAGAACTCCAATTGTTTGCTTTATCTGGAATAATTGCTTTGATAGCTGCTTCTTGCTATCTGTGGATGCCACATCCGTTATTAAAACAAACGAAAACTATCTTTGTGTTTATTTCGGTAATCCTTTTGTTGGGTTTGGCACGGGCACATTATATGACACCCATTCAAGGGGTGATCATCCATGCTGTGGAGATGCGTCGTAGCGACTCTAAGGAATCAGCAAAGGTGAGTGGCGTCCCTATCCCCCCAGGAACAACTGTTAACCTTATTGACATTGAGAAAAAAAGCTCATGGGTGAAAGTCTCGACCAGCGACGGTGATTTGGGTTATATTCCTAAGGACTCCGTTCGGTTCCTATGAATTCTTTTCGAGCCCGAGCCCGCGTGCGAGCCCGTGCCCGAATAATAGAAATAAATGAGAACAGGATAAGCAGGATCGGCTTCGCCGGCAGGATATATAAAAGGGTCGATTTAGAAGCAGTTCCATTACTACGCGAAGCGTTTGGAGTGCGAAAGTCCTCTTTCGCTTTATCCTGAAGAACAAAGCGAAAGAGGACTTTCGCACTCCAAACGCTTCGCGTAGCATTAAGGTAGGGATTATCTAAATTACATCTTTAATTGTACTTATCCTTAAAGGATTTTCCAATTAGTTGTTGCAAGAAATATTGATCAACGAGTATGATTCCCATTCCAGTTGAATGAATGAACTAAGGAAAGATGGCTGAGTGGCCGAAAGCACGTCCCTGCTAAGGACGCATACCCGTAAGGGTATCGAGGGTTCGAATCCCTCTCTTTCCATTCTTGTCTCTGTTTTGCAGTTCGTATTTCTAATTTTGATAACTCCACTTTTACACTTGAGCGTATGTGCTCCCCTGCTTTGCGACGTTTTGAGTAAATTCTCTCTTATATTTAGCATACATAACTGGTAAGCTGGCATAAAGCCAAATTAAAGAGCAACCAGGATCCCAAGAAAAATTACAGGGCAAATCTTTCTCCATAGCGGTATTGAAAATACATTTAGCTATTTTTGGCAATAATTGATGTACAATTAGATCTGCGGCAAGAAAGCTCGCTGCAGTGCCAATGACAGTGTTAGAACGAGAAGCAACGAATTTATAAACTGGTCTAGTTAGGTATTTATACTGAGGCCAATTTTTTAATACTCTCCACATTTCTTCATACTTTAAAAGTGTTAAAGATATTGAAGAAGCATCATCCTTTCGAGAGGGAGCTTGTACAAAAGGGATTAGGGGGGCGGGTTCCTCTTCTTTTTGCGGAATAGTCGGAGTTATTTTTATAGGGTCTAGGGTCACCTCTTCTGTTTTAGGCGCTTGCATTAATAAGAATGTTAAATCTGGTGATGGTGGGGCATTTGAACATGATTCGTCTACAGTAGGTTCTATTATTTCGAGTGGTTTATTTTCAAATACGTTGTTATTTCCGTCGGTACGCGCTAAGTATATGTATGTAATTTGATTGGTGAGGTCGCTAAAAAAATTTGGATTAACTGTTTTGGCAAGGCCAAGGAGGGGTGTTGCCAACTTTACTCCAAGGTCGATGCAATCATTCTTGAAGAGTTCGTACATATTTTTGGTGTTTGTAATATAAGTCTGTTCATCTACATAAGCAGTTTTTGGCATCCAGGGACCGATGATGGTCATTGGCTTCGTCATCGCTGCTTTAAAAACTATAAACACCGATAACATAATGACTACAACCATTTGTGAAATAGCTGTAAGAACCCCTAAAGCACCTGCGATAAGAGCTTTAACTCTACCGGTAATGGGATGGCTTTCAGCTGATAATTGGACTTGAACTAACATCTTGAATGCAAAAGGCATATCATGAGAACCGAATCCACAAAAAATGTCTTCAATGAGTTTATATTTGTCTTCTGGTAATTCGGTAGAGCGATATTTATCTAATAAATTAATCATTTTGATAATTTTATTTTTTTAACAATGGACCTAAAAATAATAGTTTATGTAGGGAAGGGAAAGGTATTTACATCGTAGGTTGTTGATGAGCCGGTTTTCGCGTCTTTCATTACCATCTTTAAACTCCTCTTTGTGGGGTCTAGAGTGATTGTTTCCATCCCGGGTGCTCGCATTAGCGCAGATATTAAATCTGTTGGGGGCGGACCTGGTGGCAACTTAGCTTTTAAGTCTTCAAATAGTCCGTTTTCAAATGATTTATTATCTCTGTCGGCACGTGCTAAGTAGATGTCTGTAATTTGATCGGTGAGATCGCTAAAAAAGTTTGGATTAACGATTTTGGCAAGAGAAAGGAAGGTGGTTGTCAATGCGATTCCAAGGCATGAGGGAGGCATCTCGTGATAACCAAAGTCAGTGTAGGTCTCTCTGATCAGTTGATATTTTTCATTGGCCGATTCGGTAGAATGATATTTGTCTAATAGGCTAATCATTTGGTTTCTCCTGCGATTAATACTGCGAGTTTTGGATAATTAACTCAAATTCACGTTTTTATGCAGAGGCGATGAGGTTTTCTACTCCTAAGCTGTGCAAGCGTTCACGAGCGGATTCAAGGAATGGGCGAGCCTCTTCTTTCCATAAAATACTCATGTTTTTCTTTATAGGATCAAATGTGACTGTCTCTACCATAGGTATTTGCAGCAAAAGTGATGTAGGTGTTGCGTACTTCCAAAGAGGATTAGGGGATAACAAACTATCAAATTGTGGTTTTATTAATTCGAGAATGTTGTTTTCATATATTGCATTGTCTCTGTCGGCACGCGCTAGGTAGATGTCTGTAATTTGATTCGTGAGATCGCTAAAAAAGTTTGGATTAACAGTTTTGGCAAGACCAAGGAATGGTGTTGCCAGTGATACTCCAAGATCAACCCATGTGTCTTTATAGATTTGATAAACCTCTTGATATTTTGCAATGTAAGTTTGTTCATCCTTGTAAACCCATTCTGGCATCCATGGCCCAATTAAAGCCATTGGTTTGGTCGCCACCACATTAAGGGGTAAGAGTATCGATAGCATAAGTATTGTGATTGTTTTCGAGATAGCATCGAAAATTCCGCAGAGAATATCCATAGCCGCACCAATCCTTCCGGTAATAGGATGACTTTCTGCCTGTAATTGAATCTCTATTAAGTTTTTGATAGCGAAGGGCATTTTATGAGGTTTTAGACTAAAACTGAGTCCGCCAAAAGTTTCTCTAATCAGTTGATATTTTTCATTGGCCGATTCCGTAGAATGGTACTTGTCTAATAGGCTAATCATTTTATTTCTCCATGATTTTAATATAATTCCGAAATTTTATACTAAACGCAATTAAAATTCTATAGTTTTTTGTTATCTCAATTTTTTTGACTAATTAACTCTTTTTGCTAAAAATAAATATTTTTTGAGGGTCTTTTGGGTTTGTTGATATGTCTACGATCAATCCTTGATTACACATTTCTTTAAGTCTAGTGGTGGTTGTACGACGAGTGACTTGCCAAATTTCTTGGGCAATTTTTGCGTTGATCCTATCATGTTTTTTGAAGTAATCAAAAATTGGTTTTTGCCATGAGGCTGTAGGAATACTTTTTGTTAATTTTGGATAAAGTGTGACTCGAAAAAAGTTATCCAATTCTTCAAATTTAGGTAAAGGAATATTTTGTTGTTCACAAGCTTCTACCATTCTTTTTAGACCTGATCCCCAATGTTCGGTGAGCTTAAGTTCTCGAAATGTTCTCCCCAATACTTTATTTCGAAGTTGAGAAACTCCTGAAATGGCCGTGTCAAGGCTTAAGCCAAAAGGTAGAGCTCCTGGATTTGTGATTTCTAATCGATCATCAAATATTGCAATTTGAATAGGAGAACGATGGTTGGCATAATCTGCATGAACTAATGCATTCATTGTTGCTTCACGAAGAATTATCGGCGAATATTGAGGAATTTCTTCTCGTTTTGTATCCCTGATAGATGCGCTAACAGAAGTATGTCTGCGAATAAAGGCTAAAATTTCCTCCAGCGCTTGTGGCAATGGACTTCTGTTTTCTAGTTCATCAATAGCCGAATTTTTAGAAATCCCTTCAAAGCGAATCATCCTAGCAATTGGATCTGGAAAAAGCCTATCTCTATCTTTTCCAAAAAGCAATAAACCTCCTTTTGTTGGATATGTTTCTGATTGATGTGTCGTGAGAAGTTCTAAAGATTTTGCCTTAGTCTCTGTAAATACTTTTCCGGTATCGATGAAGTATTTTTTAGCTAACTCAAAATCAAAGTCACTAAGGGAGTATTTACAATCAGGCAGTTGATCAAAGGAAGTATGCTCTTTTAGACGTCGTATTTCAGTTATGATATGAGCATCTGCTAATCGATTAGTGGAGCCAAGCCGTATGAATGTGCCAGCAAATTCTCCTTTTGACTTTAAATGATAAAGATTTGGACTATAAGGGACTGTAATAATGAGTATATCTCGATCTCGAAAAGAACAAAATTGGAGGCTTGGGATGAGTAAAGGGGAAACTGAATCAGCAATTGCGTTGGCAATTTTTTCTTCTTCTTGCAAAATATTGGATAATCCAACAACTTCTTTTGTCTCATTTTTAACGCCAATCAGTAATATTCCACCTGCTGTGTTGGCAAAGGCGATGATAGTCTGAATAATTTTTTGCAGCGAATGTGAATTTTCTTTGAATTCCAGAGTTTTTCCTTCGCTTTTAGACAAAAGTTCTTCAAGCATTTGAACCCTCTTATTTGTGGTTAACATAGAAATTAACATAGAAATACATAGAAGTCAAGTTTTTCTATGTTTTCTCAGCAATTCACCGCCCCCGCAGTATATCCTACTAATATTGATCGGTGTTTGGTGGCAACATGCCATTATAGTTGGTGCATTCGAAGATGAGTGCTCCTTTAGCCATTTTGTCATAGGCAAAGAAAAGGGGGTAAGTGTCGACAAAACGGACGGTTTCAAAATAACTAGCCATTTCTTTACTGTAGGTTTCAATCATTTCGTCTAAGTTGCGGGTGAGTTGGGGGATATTTTCCACGACGATAAAAAATCCTTTTTTGCCTTGCTGTTCTTGTTCGATTCCAGGCCAAAAGGAGAATTGATTCTTTCGTCTTCCTGTTAGATTAATGAAGTAAGCCCGTTTTTGTTCTGGACCATAAAAGCTCAAAATACTTGTTGTTTGGTAGGTGTGGGAAAGAAGAAAATCTGTTTTTAAGTCATACCCAGATTTTTCTAAAGCGATTTTAAGGTTATCCCATCCTACGTTGTGCCGGAATGGGTTCATACGATAGGGAATGGAGATCTCTTTTCCCATAAAGCCACTCGATTGTATTTTGGGAATTGTCAACAAAATGCTACTGACGATGACAGATAGCGCTAATCCTCCAGCGAGCCATCGCTGCCGTGCTTTTCCTTCTTCAAAAACATACCAACTGAGTAAAACAAATGCTGTTGGATAGGCAAAAATGACCCAGTTGCCTTGTATTTTAATGAAAAATGAACAGAGGGTGCCGATTGTTAAGGAAAGAAAGGCGATGGATCCACAAAAACGCACTCCAGTGGGAATTGTATGCCACTGCCGATACATGGTCCAGAAGGCCATCAAAAGGAGTATGAATAAAATTGGAGAGACGAGCGCTGCTTGCGCTCCGAGGAAGCCCAAAACACTTAATGGCTGTATCAATGATTTTGTTGACTCATGCCCACCTGCAAGTGTTGCTCCTACATGCCTAAATGTTGCCCACTCATGGATTGTATTCCAGTAGATTGTGGGGAGTAGAGCTACTAATGAGACGATGATTCCCAAGAATATTTTATAGGAGCGAACCTGTGGGGTTAATAGAGAGATGATAGGCAATAGTAACCACAAAAAGTAGATCGGCCATTTGAAAAGAGCCCCTGCGAGTACACATAGGCCTACCCACAAATATAGCCATCGTTGTTGTTTGCGTTCTATGTGGTAGGCAATGCAAGCGCAGGCGGCGGTCCAAAAGAAGACCATTCCTCCATCTGTGATTGCTAAAAGGGAGGCGAATATTCCAATTGGAGTCAGGGCTATCATGATGCTTGCCCAGAAGCAGGTACGAGAGGGTAAGCGGCAGCACCAAGCAGTAAAGTAGACTAACATGGGGATGAGGTTGCCTAAAAGAAGGGGGATGGCACGGACGCCTAGTTCTGTATTTCCTAACAGTTTGGTCCCTAACCATATTTCCCAGGCGATTCCGGGGGGTTTACTGTAGTATCCCCAATCGAGAAATTGGCTCCAGGTCCAGTATTGAGCTTCATCGGGACTGAGACCGATGCCTGCATGTAAGATTGTGAATATCATGCATGCTGTTTTAAGGGCTAGTATCAGGCATAAAAGAAATTGGTAACGATGACGTTGTGCATAAGAACAGAAACGCAAAGACGCAAAGGCGCAAAGGCGCAAAGAGGGGGAAATTTCTTTCTTTGCGTCTTTGCGCCTTTGCGTCTTTGCGTTTCTGTTCTTATGCATAGCGTCTTCTGTTCCTTTAATCACACATCTTATTATTATCCTTTATCTAAATAGGGGTATATTGTACACTTTTTCGATAAAAAGGACATTAATAATGAAAGGAATCCCAGGACAATTTTGCACAGATCCTGCACATGCTCGTTGCAATACCGAAGCCTCTCATCCACATAGTTCTTCTATTTTCAGCACGTTTATCACTGTATTAGAAAAAATAAGCGCTGTTGCCTTGGGGGTTTTTGCTGCCTATACAAATTTAGAACTATTTCTTCCTTTTTTTCTTTTTGGTGTGGCTGTTGGGATTTACAACTATTTTGCACAAGTGGATAGTTGCCACAAAGGACATTCTGTTTCTTCCTGTTCTTTAGGGTCTATAGAGCAGCTCACGGGTGTTAAATTGCCTCCTTTACTTTCTTTGGCGGCTACTGTGGGGGCTTTAGTGTGTCATATCGATCATCACGATACTATTTTTGTTCCGATTGTCGCGACTTCTTTGGGGGCTTGGGCAGGGACATTAATTTCAGAGGCCGGCGATCTTCTATACAGAAAATTTACTTGCCATCAGCAGTGTGCTCACGCGCATTGAGGTCTACTTGAAATGGGTATGTCGTTGCTGCGGCCTCTTGAAGTTCCTTCCAGTATCCTCTGTCAAACCAGCCGAAGCTTCCATTCCAGAATAGAAAGAACCAAACGATCCCAAAGACAATCCAACCGGCATAGCTGGCTTTTAGCCACAAAGGAACAGGAGCGTCTTTGCTTGCAATGTTTGGATCACCATAATGTTCAATTTCATCATCTTCCATCATTATTCTCCTCATCGCTCATCATACGTAACTTTGGTTCTTCATCCATATCAAGGCGTCCGCGACTCCAAAAATAAAAAAATGCTAAAAAAGCACTTCCTACTAACGCGAAGACGAGGGCGTAGTGAAGGATTCCTCCATAGACGCCACTGCTATCTCTTTCTGCTGCTAAGGCATAAGCTAGAACATATTTATTCAGGAACATTCCCTCTGCCTTCGATGATCGCTTTCGTGTTAATAGGGTCTTTTCCTAGCCACCAAGCTTGTGTGGGTGGGGTGATGCGCGTTCCTTTCGTCATTAAATATTGAAAAATCGCTTCAAATTTGTAGTTGGGGATCCCTGTTAGATTTTTAGCTGTGCCTCTGGGGTCTTCATCAAAGAAATGGCGGAATGCAGGCATAATAGATCCTTGACTGGCGGTCTTGGGAGACCAAAAATGGCCTCGATGCCAGTCTCTGCTGGGACGTTTGATCCCAACTCGCGAGAGGTCTGGACCTATTCTCCTAGTGCCTGGAAATGTAATTTTTTGGTAGATATATTCGTTTGCTGAAGAGGGGGGGGCTGGGTAGGAGTCAGATCCATTTGCGACGACATCTTGAACGAGCGTACGTGTTTGATCGGTGTGGCAATACCAGCATCCTTCAATCGCGTAGATATGTTCCCCTTCTGCGATCAATTCGGCACGCGAGTGGAAGCCGAGAGGATGGCTTTTGAGGTGTTGTAGGCTTTGAATAGGTTCCCCATTGTGGTCGTACGTCCATCCTTCTGTATCGTTAAACTGTAGATGAGCGACCCGATATTCTTGGGGATTGTAGATGTAAATGACTCCATGGTCTTTATGGTAGTCTTGTTGAGCTGAAGAATCGAGGATTTTATAGTTTTGATCGATCCAATTTTCGATGGTTCCATTTGTCGTTGCAACGACAAAGGCGTCTTCTCCTTGGGGAGTGTAAAGTTCAAGTATTTCGATTGTTGGTTTAACTAATTTTTTTTCTTTCCAGTCGGGATGTGCAGTCTCCCATTTGTTTAATGCGTCGGTTCGTAATGTATCTGCTGCGGCGATGGCGTCGAAGTGTGTATTTTTTTCCGGTTTGCGCAGAAGCATTAAGTTCGATGTCAGTTTCATTGTGGGTTCGTCGTACTTAGTGATGAATTGAGTTAATTCTGGAGGAGCCACAATGCGTAGGGCTTCATTTTCGTGAAAAAGCAATAGGGAGTAGTGATTTTTTAGGTGGTAGACAAACTGCAATGTGGGATTTCCCGCTGTTGCACTGCTAATGTAAAAATTGGGGTCTGCCACTTCGTACATTTGCACTTGGTAGGCGCTGCTGGGAGCTGTCCATGTAGGGTCGACATAGCGCGGAGCAAGCAGTGTGACGACGATCGCAGTTGAAAACAAAATGATAATGCCAAGTAGTGTTAAAACTGCTGAAAGATCTAGATTGTGAAAGAAGCCTTTGTGGTGTTTGTCTGGTTCGCTCATAACGTCACCTTCACTTTTTCTAATTGCTTATCTTCTGTTGGCACTGGTTTTAACACGATTGTGTTAAAAATATTGATAGCAAAAAGAATGTTGGCAAAAAGAATGATTACCCCTCCAATGGCTCTAAAGACCCAAAAATAATGCATTTGTGCAATTGTGTCTAAGAAGGAGAGCAGTGTTAAGTTATTGTGGAATTCGGCGTAGCTCGTTCCATTGGCCCATGTGGCCCATAGGACTCCTTGCCAGAAGCCTCCAAGCCAGAGAGCGAGGATGAAAGGGACGCTGCCAATGAGATTTAGGTTGAAATGCCAGTCGGCCAATCGATTAGACCACAATGGCTTTTTGGTAATGACGGGGATGGCTTGGTAGATACCGGCAATGGCAAAAAAGGTAAATGCTCCATAGAGGGAAATGTGGGAATGGCCGATCACCCAGTCTGTCTTCGATGTGATTTCGTTGATATTACGCAGTGCCATTAAGGGTCCTTGGATGCATGTGATGAGGTAGAAAATATTACCCATCATCAAAAAACGAATCGGAGCGCTTTGTATGTATTCTGCCCAGTGTCCTTTGAGGGTGGCGAAGAGATTGTAAACAACGGTCCATACGGGGATAAACAACCAAATTGAGAAGACGACAGCCGTTGTCTGTAGCCATTGGGACATTGGCCCGTGCATGATGTGGTGGGCGCCAATCCAGGCGTAAACGAAGGCGATGGCCCAGAATCCGATCATCGAAAGACGATGGCTGTAGATTGGGGTGTTGGCGAGCTTAGGGAGAAAATAATAGGCTGAAGCAAGTCCCATGGGGGTAAAGATCAATCCGACGAGGTTATGGATGTAAAAGAAGCTGACATTGACACGTGAGATCCCTTCTGGTACCCAGTTGACACCATAGCTGCCGGTGATATAGGTAAATGTTGTCCAGACAAGCGTTCCCATGACGTACCATAGAGAGACGTACATCTTTTCGTATTTTCTCGTTGCAATGGTCATCATAATATTGAGAGCCGTGAGCGCCCAGGCGATTGTCGTGATGAATTTAATAGGAATCATTCCTAGCCAAGTTGGAAGTTCAGCATACTCCCAGCCGAAATTGGTTCCCCATGGATACGAGAGCACCCCTAAAGCAAATGAAGACCACCATAAAGTGACCGCCACGTAAGCAAGCTTAGGGCTCCACAGTGGAGTTCCGCAGAGGCGTGGAACGAAGTAATAGAGGAGTCCGACGTCGGCGGAGAGCAACCACAGTAGGGTGACAGAGCCTACGTGCACTGGACGAACCCTTCCGAAATGGACATATTCACCGGAGAAATAATCTGGGAATAGGAAGGTGTTAAAAGCCATGTAGACGCCCACGAACATTCCAAATACCATGAAGAGGATACTTGGGTAAAGCATCAATTTGACTGGTCGATCTTCGTAAACAACTTTCACATTTTCCATACATCTATCTCATTTTTTTGAATCACGCTTGGTATATTAGATACACTATATTTTACCTCCGTATTTATCAACAAAAAAAGAATTAGCGAAATATTCTGAGACCATGCCCGAGCCCGAGACCGAGACCGAGCCTGAAAAGAACTGGGTAAAGCATCCCGCATCAATTTTTTAACGCAAAGACGCAAAGGCGCAAAGAGGGGCAACCTTATCGAAATATAACATAAAATAACGGAAAATAACGGAAAATAACGGAACAAAACGGAATAACGGAATAATAAATGGTTCATCACGCAAATGAGTACCTCATAAGAGATAATTCTATGATGACTGCCTTCTCTTTGAGCCTTCGTGTCTTTGTGTTTAATTATTAACCAGTTGTCACTATAAAATTAAACACAAAGACACGAAGGCACAAAGAAGGGACAACCTTTGGCATCTTCGGCTACCGCAGCAACGGATAGCCGAAGGTTGTTTTCCCTTTTGCTTTGGGTTTCCCTGTTTATACATGGTGGTATAAATATTACATATATTGGATTATATATCCCTCATTAGTCTTGCGAATCCCTGCTTAGTTGCTTCTTCGGAAATAAGATCAAGAATTTGTTCTTTGGTGTAGTTATTATTTACAGCATAGAATTGGACGATCTCTCGTAACACTATCAATTTATCCTGATCTTCAGCAGGTAAGAGAGCCGTTGCTATTGATCGTGAAACCGCTCCTCTATTTGCATAATATTTACATACTTTGCCCAATGAGGAGTATTCTGATGTCACGGGAATTTCAAGTGCGGCTTCCGTGGCTAGATCAGGTCTTCCATAATATAAATAGCAATCGCATATAGCATCCAGGTTTTGATCTCTGCAGATTGATTGACTTCTGGGAATTAACTTAGCAATATTGAAGGCTGTATCGGTGTCTCGTTGGTCGTGGTAGTAGCAGCACACTAATTCTAATATTTTAGCACGCGATTGATCATCTGTCGTGTAGTCGGCTAGTGCGAGCGCAGCGTCTGGTTGGTTTCTTAAAGGATGTAGGTAGTCTCTGCAAAGCGCTTCCAACACTTGATTTTTAATTCTGTCGCTAGGACTCAAGCTAGCAGCCCTGCTTGCTAAATCAATGTTGCCGTGGCTTAGATATGCTCTAGCGATAAGATATGATAGAGGATGATATGTTTCTGGGGTATCAGGAACTTTCGTAATGAGGGGCACGACGATATAATCAAAAATTTGGTTTCGATCGAGATCTGCATTTCCTATTAGGATATCAAGAAAATCACAGATTGCTGAATGTTGTTCATTATCGAAACGTTTCCTCACTGCGATAGCTTTTAACATGGATGTGAGAGCTTTTTTGATTTGATGCTCTTTATCTGCTCCATCCTCTCTAAAAAACCGTGCGCATGTATTGGCCACTATCGAAATCAATTGAGAGAATCGATTAAACTTGAGATAGGGATTGGGCTCATTTGGCTCTAAAACGGTGGTCTCAAGGAACAATGAAAGGAATTCACCAGTATCGAATGATACTAATTTTTTAAAAAACTCTTGCTTAAAAGCTATTTGTTCGGGTTCAGACATTAACGCAATTTTACAATTTATACAATTCAGAAGTAATCGACCAAAAGCAATTGGTGTTCTGGTCGTTTGCAATGCAGCTGCTAAAAAACAGAATGTGTCAATGTCCAGATTTAGATGACTTAATAGTGAATTCATTTCCGCTTGTTTGCTTGCGAGTTGGTTAACCATAGATTTAACATTTGATTGTTGAGGCGGAGAGCTTGTGGCAGTAGGGCTGCTTGAAGAGTGAGGATGTGCGCTGGCTGCAGCTGGACCGTCTAAACCAGCCCCAATATCCATAGTTGCCGAAATTTGTTTGAGTTGATCGATCTCTTGCCTGAATTTGACTGGATTCAAAATAGTTAAATTTGTGACTAGAAATTCAATAAACAACTTATTAGATAAACTACGTTCACTGTAGAAGTCATTCGGGGTTTGAGCGTTAAATTGTCGATTGACCGTTAGCAGGGCTGCTTCTTTTGGGGCAAGCCACCCAACTATTTTACTTGTAAGCTCATCGGGCATACTTGAAAGATTATGTGATTGTGCTGAGTTATCCGATGGTTTTGAAGGAGGAAGTCCTGCTCCCCCTCTGACAGGGTTTGAATTAGTACTCATAATTTTATCTCCTTGTTCTGGCGATTTGTTAGCTATTATATAAGTTAAAATATTTTATTGTCAACCTAGCGATTAAGAGCGCGGCGATTGAAAGGGCTATGATTTTAGGTGCGCTCTAAAGTGTTAATGCAAATTATTGATATAGAGATGATTATATAGAAAATGCGGTTAGAAATCAAGCTGGATAAACAAGCTTATGACTATATGGAGTATTATCGCCTTCACATGCAGAAAGCAGAATTGATCGAATGGTTTAAAATTTACCCCTTAGCTCCCAAGTTTGAGAGCAGTGTTTGCAGTCTTTTATTGCTTGCAATTTTGAGGTCTATTGCATGAAGTTCGTGATCACGTACTGGAGAGGGCAGTCTCCCTTGTGTTGCGATTCTTTCCTGTTCTTGTGATTTGATATTTTGCTCTAGGAGTCCATTGATTTCGTCGACCATTTTTTTGACTTGTTCTTTTTGATCGCTTACTTGAATGATCTTTAAAAATAACTCCCAAATATGGTCATCAACGCCAGCTGAAAGCAGTGCATTGCCGGCACTTGCGTAGAGGGTTTGTTCTTGGTCGACGGCGTCGTATTTACTTAATAAAAGCTGGTCTTCTTTTTTCAGTTCATCGAGTTGACGTTTGAGTTTCAGCTGTTTTGCAAAGAGGGCCAATGCCTCTTCATCGGAGATGGAAGGATTCGTTCGTTCTTTTTCAATTTGATCATATTCCTTTTGTGCGGCATTTAAGCTGGCATATCCGACAATGCGGGATTTTTCTATCTGCAGATTTTTTTCATTAAATACTTGGTAGAGAGCTTCTGTGAGTTGATCTCGTCTTTCTTTATCAAAGCTAAGGGAGCGGATATACATCACCAACTGCAAGCGCTGCAGTGAGTTGGTAAAATCTCCCCATGGAGTCATCGAAGTGCCTAGGACTCCATATTTAATTGAGCGGAGCAATTTGAGGTCATCGGCAGTTTTTAACCAATCGAGGTTGGTGAGCATGCGCGGTTTGGCATCTGACATAATACTTGCACGGAGTCCTGAACCATCGGCATCTGTTCCATGGCAATAGGCGCAGTTGAGCGCAAAGAATCGTTGTCCTTGTTCGATGTTTTCTGGGGTGTAGTACTCTTTTTTGATGTAATAAAGGTCTGCTCGCTCTCCTTTTACTGGGTTAGGAACAACTCTAAATACATCATCTATAGTTTCTTTGGTTTGATTGATTCCGAGCGAGCCACCTTCCTGGTGCAGTTCATTGACCACTTGAGCTGCCGAATATTGATATTTAGGTAGGTTTTCAACTGAAGCTCCAGGGAGTGTTTTATAGAGCCAGTTGACTAGTTTTGTTGCTTCTTCGTGCGACAAAACAGGGATTCCATCGTAGTTTTCTTTGTCTTTGGGTGCCTCACCCCAGGGAGCCATAGGAGTTCCTTTTATTCCATGGATGATTGAGTCGATTGCTTTGTCTTTTGTCAAATTGCGCATGAATTCGGTATTGCGCAAATTTTTTGGGATTGGGTAGATCCATGTGGCAACAGGACCGTTTCCTTGTAAATGGTCTCCGTGGCATTGTGCACAGTGCATTTCATATGCCAATGCAGGGTTAAATCCTTCATGTTGCCAAAGAGCATGTACGGCATCTCGGTTGCGTTTGCCGACGACATCTAGCATATATGTCAGGGCATAGAATTTAGTATCATCGAATGGGAAGATTGGCATAATGGATCGGGGAACATGTCCTGCTGGGTTGCGGAAGTGCTCCATGAGCCATTGATCGCTTCGGTAGACGCCGGACCAGTTAAGACGTGGGCCGATGAGACGTCCCAAGCCATATTCTTGGATATAAGCTAGGAGGATACGATGGACCCGTTCTTTCCATATAGCCTCTTCTTTTGTGATCGTCTCTTTTTGTTTCGGTGTGATGGCGTTGTCCATTTCCAGTTGGTACAACTTATTTTTTGCACGGGTTGCATAGCGGAAGTTGGAATAAAAAGACTCTATGAGGCCGGGGTATTCTGCATCTATTTTATCTAATAATCCCTCTTGACGCGCCTTATCGACGATACGAAGGTCTATTTCTTTGCTATTTTCTTCTAAGATCTTAACAATTGTTGAGCCACGGAGATCTTCAGGAAACATATTTCTGAACCATGCCCGTTCTTGTGCTATTGCTTCGAATGTCGGTTTTGCCTCTCTTTCAATACGATAACCAACCGAAGATTCGAATCCTTCTAAACGGTGGCAGGAGGCACATCCTTCTGTGGCGAATACAGTCATGCCATAATCAATATTGTGGATATCGGAAGGAGGAATCGGTTTTTCCCAAGAGGCTTTACGTCCAGCTTCCCACTCTTGGATATTGAGCTTATATGCGATTGGGGAGACAGCTTTAGACTGTCCTTTTTGAGCAAGAAGGTAGGTCATCAGATCTTCTAGTTCGACGTGATCGAGCATGAAATTTGGCATTGTCGATGTCTTTAGGTCAGCTTGAGGCCATACGATCGATTCTTTTAAGAACCAGGGGTAGGTATCTCCCTCTCGTGTGAGTTCCGGACCGATTCCGCCACGAGCGACACCTGCGATTCGGTGGCATGCGTAGCACGCTTGAGAGATGAAAAGCTCTTCGCCTCTCTGGTAGTTTGTCGTCAAGCTATTGACTTGAGAATCGTTGGTCAATTTCTCTTCGCTCTTTTTGAGTCCTGTGATCCCATTTTGAGCATGACATTGGACACAGCTTGATTGGATCAAGTTACCCACTAAGATAGGGGTCGTTTGGAACAGCAATGAATCGCTCGGTTTGTGATTAAAGACCCTGGCAAAGTCAGGGTCGTTATTGAAGTCTTTTTCCAGGAATTGAGGTGTTGGGCCTGCGTGTTCGATTTCATATTGACCGTCATAGACCGGACCATGAGCCTTTTCTGTCGTTAATCCCCTGCCGTTGCCGCTGTGGCACATGGTGCATCCGTAGTCATCGATGGGATGGAATTCGAATGGGCGAGTTTCTTTACCGATGAGAGGGTGCATTCTTAAGACTTTAGTGACGTCGTAGATTTGATCATCGACGTTGGCCACTTTTAAAGCTTTTAGATTTTCTGCTTCATCGTGGCGAGTTTTGAGCTCTCCCCACTCTTTTTGCTCTTTGAGTTGTTCATTGACTTTAGGGTCGGTGAGAGCGATGATTTTTTCTTCGAGTTTCATCCACACATAATTTTCATTAGGTTCTTGAACGGGAGTTCCATCGGCATTGCGTTTGATATTGCCATTAGCATCGTGAGCAATTTTTGTCGGAGAAAAATGAGGCAGTTGGGTGGCAACATGGCAAGAGATGCATCGATCGATTGAAGCAGGTCCTTTATCTTCTCTTTCAAAAACGATTTGCTTAACACCGGGAGAGAATGCGGGTGGGGGTTCATGAGTATACGTGGAGCGGAATTTTTCCAAGGCGATGTAATCATTTTGATAAATGCGGTATTCAGGGAAAAGTTCTTTGTAAAAGAAATAGCTTAGCAAGCATACTACAGCTATTCCAAGTACAATAAGTGCTATTTGAAAGCGATCACCGCGCATGATATCCCACCATTAATGTCTTGCGAAATTTTCTGTCCATGGCCACATCCAACCCCAGTTGGCCCCTCGGAAATAAGTTCCAATAATAATCAAAATTCCTTGCCACGTCATAAAGAGCGTATAGAAAAAGATGGCGATATAACGGCTTCTATGGAACCAATAACCTTCGCCGTGCGGATTGCGATCGAGGTAAGGGATCGACATTAATCCCAACACCATTAACATTGGAATGGCCACACCGCCCCAGAAGGCGTTGTAAGCCACCATTTCTTGAAGTCCAAGAAAATACCACGGAGCTTTAGAGGGATTGGTTGGTTTGCTGGGGTTGGCCGGTTCTTCCAACGGAGCATCGATTAACGACAGTGATAGAATCAATACTAACGTCAGTAAAAAGGCTACCATCTCAGCACGTAGCAGATGGGGCCAAGTAAACACGAAATTATAGGGACCTTTATCGACAGTTGGGCATGTCCCTCTTACGAGTTCCATCAAGCCATAGGTGCGTTTAACTCCTGGGGCAAACGACTCTTTGGTGTCAGATCTCTGCACAACGCGTAGTGGATCGGGACGGATGCGATCAGGGGGACGCGACAGTCCTCCATCTTTACGAATACGCCAGAAATGGACACCAATTAATGTCCCTGTGACTAGTGGAAGGAATGCCACATGAAGGACGTAAAAGCGGATGAGAGCATCTTGTCCGACATTTGTTGAAGCGAGGAGCATCACCCTATTGACATTGTATTCAAAGCCAGGAAGGTTGGGTACATATCCGGCAATATTACTTCCTACAGTGATCGCCCAAAAGGCTAGCTGATCCCAGGGAAGCAGATAACCAGTGAAGGATAAAACCAGTGTGAGCACCATCAAGATCGTTCCTATTACCCAGTTAAATCGGCGTGTCCCTTTATACGAACCAGTATAAAAGACTCGGGACATATGCAAGAAGACGAAGAGGACCATCATGTGGGCGCTCCACCTGTGCATATTGCGGTACATCATGGCAAAGGGAGTTGTGTTTTGCCAGTCTTTCATAATTTCGTAGGCGCGATCTTCGGTAGGAATGTAATAGAACATCAGGATGACGCCGGTAAATGCGAGAAGGAGAAATAGGCTTGTTGTAATAGCGCCTAAACCGAGAGTATAGAAAGGGTCAAGAGAGTGTTTATGGCATTTGACAGGGTGAAAATGGAGAAAAAAATTCTTAAAGACAACTTCCGATCTGTCGACATCGTTATTGGGATAATTGTGTCTGAAAATAGATCTGATAAAAAAAGCAGGGAGATTTGCTAAGTACTCTCCCCATGATTCTCTTGGTTTACCTTGAAACATTGCCATTATAATCATTCCTTATTTATGCAGAAGGGGCATACCATGCAGCATTCCAATCTAACATTGTTTTTGATTTGTCGACCATAATATCTCCGGAGCCTCCTTTAAATACCTGAAAATAGACGAGGGGTAAGGGAGCTGGTCCTCCGGTATTTCTTCCATATTGGTCATAGGTAGACCCGTGGCATGGGCAAGAATATCCCGTATCTACCATATTGACGGTACATCCTAGGTGAGTGCATACGGCTGTTTGGACTCGTACTTTGCCCTCTTTTGTCTCGATGAAAACTTTTTGTTTGGGGTTAAAAATTTTGCCTTCTCGAGAGAGAATTTCTTCTGGGCGTCCTAGTGAGAATATACTCGGAGGGATTTTCATTGCATTGGGGTAGAGAAAACCAAGGAGAGAAGCTCCTGTAAGGGCGCCGGCGCCGAGGAGACAGACCCCGACACCCATGAGAGCGAGGAATGAGCGGCGTGAAATCATTGGGTCATTATCACCTGGACCAAGATTAAGAGAGTTGCGGTATTTAGGCATAATTTTATCTTTTTTTTAAGTATTTACCACAGAGACATTGAGATCACTGAGAGAGTATGAGAGATCTGAGAAAATGATATGGGTTAATCTCAATCTCTTTTTACTCTCACTCAATCTCAGTGATCTCTGTGCCTCTGTGGTGAACAATTACTTCTCTTTGTCGATTTCATTGCGAAACATTTCGTATTTCACATCTTCGGGGTCATCAAATTGCCCCTTGGATAGGTAATAGATGTATAAGAGCAGTCCGGCTAAACCCAGGACAAAAGAGCTCAATAAACACCAAAACATAGGGTACTATCCTATCCAGCGGAACGAGTAATTCATTGCATCCATCGTCACCGCTTGGGTTGGGCACTTTTCGGCACATAATCCGCATCGAATGCATAGATCTTCATCTTTTAACATAGCACTGCCCATAGATGCAATTTCTTCTTCACTCATTGAAGCTGAGTCGACACCGTAAAAATTGTCGACGGCTCTGCGCAGTAATCCTTCGCCTAAATCTAGATTCATTTTTGTCACTGGGACGAGTTTTAAGCAGTTACATGGGCAAACATCGACGCATCCATTGCACTTAATGCATAAGTTGCCATCAAAAACAGGGCTAACATGGCATTGTAGACAGCGATTTGCCTGTTCATGGGCAGCTTCGTCGGTATAATTATTTTCCACCAGATTATTATTTTTTATTCGCACATCGGGAGGTTGCATTGTGGGTAGCGCCCATTTTGTTCGCAGGTATTTTTTATCTCGTATAGGCGAAAGCTCAGTAAACTCTCCCACATATTCTCTATAAGGAGTTGTTCCCAGTAGATCATGATCGATTGCTCTGGCAGTCTCTTGCCCATGCCGAATTGCTGTGATGAATAAAGCAGCGCCGAATGCGACGTCGCCTCCAGCGTAAATCCCTTTTACTGTTGTGCGCCCTGTTCCCCTTTCCGTTTTGATGATTCCTCGGTCGATGATTAATTGTTCTTTTTTATCCCATCCATCAAAAAGAGAATTATCCATTCCTTGTCCGATTGCTAAAGCGATCGTATTGCAAGGGATGACGTATTGACTTTCTGGAATCATTTGAGGGGCAAATTTTCCTGTGTAGTCAAAAAGAGAATAGATCTGTTGGACGCGCAATCCGCATATTTTTCCTTCGGCATCGCGCTCAACGCTAATTGGCGCGACGCGGTTGATGATTGTGATTCCTTCTTCTATACCATCTTCGATTTCGAACTCGTCTGCGGTCTGTTCATCGCGCGTTTCTAAACAGACCATTGTGACCTTTTTGGCCCCATTGCGTACCGAAGTTCTTGCAACGTCAAAAGCGACGTTACCGCCGCCGATCACGACCATATTATCGTTGATTTTCCATTCTCCATCGACGCATCGTACTCGGAGATAATCGATTCCTCGAATGATATCGGGGGCATCTGCTCCAGGAATTGGCAATTCACGTGACTTCCACAGTCCTACTCCGATGAAGACAGCATCATATTTATTTTGCAATTCCGTTAGGGTGATATCTTTGCCCACTTTGACATTATAGTATATTTTAGCTCCGAGATGTTCAATCGCATGGCACTCATTATAAACGATATCGTTTTTCAGTCGATAAGAGGGAACTCCATATGTGAGCATGCCACCTGGAGTGGGCATCATTTCGAAGATGTCGACAGCATATCCAAGTCTAAGGAGATCATGGGCAGCTGTCATCGAAGCGACTCCAGCGCCGATGCAGGCAACTTTTAATCCATTGGGAGTCGGGTGGGTCGATCCACGGGCATAGCTCATTTCGAGGGAGCGGATGTGAGCTTCTTTGCCCAGTCCATACCATTCGGTGAGATATCGTTTTTGTGCGCGTATGGTGAGTGTTTTGTCGACCCGGTCGCGGCGGCAGGAGAGTTCACAAGGGGCACCACAGATCATTCCACAGATCGAGGCAAAGGGATTGGGGCCACGAGCAATCTTGTATCCTTCCATGAAGTTACCCGCATGTAAAGCTAGCATATACCCGCGAGGATCGGTGTTGACAGGGCATCCATCGCGACAATCGATCTGGCGCAAGTAATAGTCTAGATCGGGAATCACAACATCGTAAATTTCTTGATAAGCTGTTATAACAGGATCTGATTCGGACACGGGGATGCTCCTTTGGGGCTCGTAATATTTGCACTTTAGCAAAGGAAACAGATTTTTTCAAACCAGAATCGTTATCTTTATTCTTGCATTATAACATTTTCTGTTGCTACGCGAAGCGTTTGGAGTGCGAAAGTCCTCTTTCGCTTTGCCTTAAATCACAAAGCGAAAGAGGGCTTTCGCACTCCAAACGCTTCGCGTAGTGATAGGAAAATGTTGAAACGTGGTCCATACTCACGCCTCCGCGTGTTTTGTTAGCCTACACTTTTTTCGCACCCGGTCGTGCCACTTCTAATTGCTGGCTATCCACTTGTTCACTTACAGTAGTACCAGGGGCAGTAAGCCAATCAAAAGGATTAGCTTGGGGCTGTTGCTGTAAAGAATTTTGATGAGGCAAAGTTTCTCTATTCATTTTCTCAAGCTCAATGAGACACGCCCGATGATACTCCGCAATACGGCGTTTTCTATTGCGATCTTTGATATACGGATTTACACATTCCTGAATTATCCTAAAAAAAAGAGAAAAAATTGTGGAAGCTATCATTAAATTAAGGGTGTTTTCATGATCTAATTCGTAGAATTTATTCTTTATTTGCAATTTTTTTAAAAAAAAATCTGCATATAGGAGCCCGAAAGAAAAGAAACACGGTGTTAAGCAACACGCCTCCCCAGCACGTGCTATCAGAGAACAACTATGCAAAGTCGTATCGATTATGCAGGCTGTGGCTCTTGATAAACATTCCATAAAAAATAATTATTGATATAGTTAATAACTGAGGATTGTATCATATTTCATTATTAATATTCAATAGATTATTTTGGATTTGTTAGCGCAAAGTAAAAATGTTCTATTCGGAACACAAGAACGTAAAATAATAGCAGCGAAGCTGCGAAATCATGTAGCCCCATACGTGAGTATGGGGTCAGATGAAATCAAAAATTAGCCGTGAATGTGGCGGCAGAATCTATATTAGACCTCTTTCGAAACTGCAAGCCCGTGCCTCTGCCTCTACCCACCCCTTTCCCGATTAAACTTTAGGGCGGGCAGGGGCACAGGCAGAGGCACGGGATTACAGTTTCGAAAGAAGTCTATTTTTGTCATTAATCCAAAATGACTTATGTTTTTATATGGAAAAAATCATTAAAAAAGGATAAATTTTCTACTGAAACCCGAGAGAAATCATGAATTACAGACAATTCATTTACATTTTAACTCTTCCTTGGATGTTCGTTTCCTGTGCATTGCAGGGTGAAGAGCTAAAGGTAGAATCTCTTAAACCTATTATAAGCTCTCTTGTGGATATTGCTGAATATCACAGACAAGATTCATCAAAAGCTGTCCCTATTATCCTAGAAACGGCAGTTAAAATGGGCCATCTACGCTGACCTTTTGATGTGGATGGCATTTTTGGGAAAATTCGCCTCACCAACTGGGTGATGTCAAATTTCCCCAAAAACGCCCCCACATCAAAATCTCAGCATATCTGACCCATTTGAACTGCCGTTTCTAGGATTATTGCAATTGGCGGCTGTCCGGGAGTAGGAAAGACTTATTTAACAAAACATTTGTCGCTAGCATTGCAAGAGAGACAAATCAATTGCGTTATATTACCGCTTGAGTAACTATTCAGATGCCCCCTGGTCTAAATGGGGCCCCTGCCCCATTTAGACCAGGGGGCATCTGAATAGTTACGAAAAAAGAATAATTCCCTCTCCATTCCCTTATTGACAGGCTGTCCTGTACATGTTCACGGGGTCTATTTACTATAACTCAGGCCTTCAGCCTGAAATACATATGTTTATCACCTAGGGCGTTGCCCTAGGCTTTTATAATCTAGGCCTTCAGCCTAAGCACTGTTCTTAGGGCAACGCCCTGATTTATAAAAGCCTAGGGCAACGCCCTAGGGAACACACGTAAATAGTTCAGGCTGAAGGCCTGAGTTATAGTAAATAGATCCCGTGAACATGTACGCTGTCCTGAATCAGTAATAAAACGGAACATTTGGAGTGTACTCCTGATTTTTAGTGTTTTTT
>Ga0207113_1038_pt1 | contig 49462 bp, 48 predicted proteins | sample Alteio_BWMinHeat_69_FD_153559 | JGI IMG/M metagenome (GOLD analysis project Ga0207113, IMG submission 153559) | Enriched cells from forest soil in Barre Woods Harvard Forest LTER site, Petersham, Massachusetts, United States -... | ecosystem: Environmental > Terrestrial > Soil > Temperate forest >... | reverse complement strand
TATGTTGATATTTTGCTGCTAATAAACTCAACGCGTGTTTTTTTGTTTCGACAGGATCAGGCTGGCAAGCCAATTTTTTTCTTATTAATGTATTGAGTTTCCAAAAGCTATCACAGAAAGAAACAAGATGTGCATGACTATAAGCATATTGACCAAATACAATGCTTTGCTTATTTAAAAAAATTGCTTCTAATGCAGCTGCGCCAGCAATGGTAAAGACCAATTGAGATCGAGAAATTAATATATGTGAGTCAACATCCGGATGAATAAGTATCGCATTACTAATTTTTATAATTTTTTTGTACAAAGAGACTGGACGATGACCCTTCATTGCAGGATGCTCTTTAATCAGTAAAAAATAATTCGATGGTAGATTTGCAGCAATATTGGCAATTAAATACTCTTGATCTTGGTAATATCGACCTAAGCTATCAATGATATATTCAGGTCGATAATGTAGGAAATAAACACAAAATGTAATATTGTCAGGGATAGATTTTTTGAAATAACGGGCTAAAAACTGATAACTTTTTTTATGGAACCAATACACTTTCAATTTTTTTATTATGGTGTCGGATGTTGTGCAATAACGAACATTGCATTTTATTTCATTTTTATTGATTGTATATAAATGAGTGATAGCATTAAAAAAACTTCTAATATTAAACCAGCGCGCAAAAACAGTGTTTCTTTCGCATCTTTTAGAAAGATAATCTGCACCTAAAGGTTTACGATGATCTTCTACCAATGCTTTATATTTTTCTTCTGCGATTTTTTGGTGATGAGCCGGGATGCCATTTTTTACATATTGTTGATAACAGTCAAACATCGACCGCCAACGCAAATCCCAATCAGTTTCAATATAAAATCGATCATAGTAACGTGTTGTGATAGGTGTTAAAAAATAACGTCCATCACGGTCAAAGAGATGATGTGCTAAACGATAAATGGCCATGCCGCTTTCACCAAATCCACACATAGGACGATAGTGTTGGTAGCGCTGATTAATCAGATTAAAAGCATGGTTTAAGTACTGAAGGGAATAAGAAGGAGATTGTTTTTCTCGAATCCAACGATCGATCGACACGTCCTCCCAAAAAAAAGATTGGTTAAGTTTATTCTCAATTTCTTTAATAGCATCGGAAAAACAAATGTCTTGTAAGGGTGATTTTTCATTAAATATAAAGCCATCAAGAATATTAATAACCTCATCATAGTGTGTAAAATGATTCGCTAATTGTTGATCTGTTTCGCCGTGAACAAATAAGTGTATTTTGCAATCACCAAAATAATTTTTAAAAATTTCCGCAAATGTCGCATACCATTTTATTTGGTTTGAATGTGAAAAAAAGAATATGATTTTGCTCACACGTTATTCCAAGTTGACATATAAATTTGTAAAATGATAGCATAAAAAACGCGGAACCATTCTAATGGAGTAAAATTGTGGAACAAAGCGAAAAAACAGAATCATTTGTTCAAACTGGCTCTTCAAGTTCTAAAGAGGAAATGATTAAAAAACTAAGGGCTTTGGGTAATGAATTGCCTACGGCAACTCAACTTGCAGACCTAAAAACTAATAATGTTTTTAATAATGTCTTTTCAGAACCCGGTCCTTAATGTTTATAGTTTAAAGTGGGATACAATCACAGTTACAATCGTTTTTTTGTTCGATGATGCTCGCCTTAATAAAATTTTTACATTGCTTGGGCTACCCGCTTTTTCATGCTTAGTTAATGATGCCGAACAGGCGGATTTTCAAGTAAGCCAGCGTGCAGAAAATCACTATATTTTAAATACGCATCATTCAAACGAGCAAACTGTGTTTGAATCCATGAATGATTTACTCGTGAATACAGTGAATCAAATCGCTTTTTATTTTTTAAGGCGATCTGAGCGATTAATGTTACATTGTGGCGCTCTTGTTGTGAATAACGAAGCAATTTTGTTCTCGGGTTTATCTCATGCTGGAAAAACCAGTTTGGCAGTCAATGCTTGGCTCTCAAATTATTCTGTTCTGGGTGACGATATTGTGATGTGTGATCCAAAAAATTATACCGTCAATGCTTTTCCAAAACCATTACGACAACGTCTAACATCGCTTGATATTCCCGCTAAATTGATGAAAAAAGCAGGTGAAGGTAATATCGTTGCGGGGAAATTTGCCTATGACACGGGATTATTTATTGGCAGAAAATCGCCCAATATAATTACTTATAATCAACCCGTCAAAATAAAGGAAATATATTATCTTGAGCGCGGAGAAAAAACCTCTGTCACCTTATTGAGTCGCACACAAGCACTGGTACTTTCCTTGATGCAGGTCTATCCTAATCAACATTGCTTGGAAATGACGAAAATAATTCATTATTTAGATTCTAAAAGTGCAATCAAACGTTTGGTGATTGGTGAACATGACCAGCAAAAAGCACTGGAGATTGTCTGTGGTTAATCGCCCTGTTGCCGCTTGTCTATTGGCAAAACATTATAATTTTTCAACACAACGCGCCATTGATTCAGCGCTCAAATTTGATTTAGAGGTTTATTTAGGTTTAACGCATGATAGTATTGATTTGTGTACGCAATCCAACATCCATGTTTTTTCCGTCAGTTGGGAAAATGATTTTGCAAAGGCAAAAAATAGTTTTTTCTCGCGCGTTCACAATGCCTTTATATTGTGGATAGACAGCGATGAAGAATTGTTTTCCTTTCCAAGGATCAATTGGAATGATATTCAGGAAAATATTTTTTATATTCGACATCAATTCAACAGTCATTTTACACCGAGAATATGTTCTCAGATGCATCGTAATCATCCTGATATTTTTTGGGAACGCAACATACACGAGTATATTACAACAAAACACGATGCTTTATATCGTTCACGCTTTTTAAGCAGCGTTGTTATTCGTCATCATGGATATGAAAATCAAGAAACGATGATGCAAAAATATGCGCGTAATTTAAATATTGCGGAATCAGATGAACGGCATGAAGAATCGTATGTGATTAATTTGGTGCGATTGCGCAAGCAACTTGCGAGCGGACAATTTGATTTTTTAGCATGGTTAAAATGTTACACATCTGCAAAACAGGAAACCAATTTAGACAGATGTATTACACACCATGAATTTGAGCCTGCATTAAGACTATGCATGGCGGGCTATGCAAGACCAGCACAGGAATGCGCATTCATTAATCCAACGCATATTTTAATGCAATTAGCCCTGCTGACATACGAATATAAATATGATAAAAAAATAAATCAAGACCGACTGTCGTTTATTGAAACATGTCTTACACAGGGTTTGTATGATGTTTATGAGGATTTACCTCATATGCTGCTTGGCGCCGATAGAAATAAAATCCTAGCGCATGTTAAAGCGTCAGCGAATGAATGGAAGGATTTTTTTATGAGTAATGATGAATTGACAGGAAAAAAAAGAATAGAATTTAATAATAATACCCAGTTTGTACGAAGCAACCGTATTTCTGAAGAACATTTTTATCCTGACCTATTATTAATGAATTTGGAAACAAAAAAAGTCGTTGTGCTCAATACCGCTTCATCTGTTTTATGGCAGATGCTCTCATCACCCCTTTCATGGTATGAATTACAAGAAATGTTGCAGCAAGTGTATCCCCCAGAATTATTAAATGATGCAATTAATTCATGCAAGTCTCTTTTTAATGTTTTGTTGGCGGCAGATATAATTCGCGCAGAGGAAAATATGAATGAAGCAACATCATCGATTATCTGTTTGGCCGAATGAAACGCAATTATTATTACTCAAAGCAGCCACTTTATCGTTGAGTGAAGCGAGTCACGCGTGGCATTTATTTGTAACACATAGTGTGGATCAGCTGGATGCATCGGGTGACCGCTTATTGTCATTGATTTATTTTAATATCGCCATTCGATTACATCAAAATCATTTTTCGCAATGTGATTTTTTAAAAATGAAGTATTACGCTATTTTTTCTGAAAATTATTTTTTATGCAGCGCGTTTTTACCTGTTTTATCTCAAATGCTTGATGCCGCGATTCCTGTTTTGGCGCTTAAAGGGTTGCCATACCTCACCTTATACTACAAAAATAGCGGTGCACGAAAAATGATGGATATTGATATTATGGTGTCACCAGAACGTTTTGTTGATGCAGCTCTTATCTTAGAAAAAAATGGTTGGAGGACATTTAAATGTAGGTCATTAAAAAATTACGATCACAGAGAATGCATCGAGTTAACGTATTTTGATGATGCGAATAATAGTATCGATTTACATTATCATCTTCTACATTTTATTTATTATACAGCAGCAGATGATGACTATTGGAAAGCGGCAATTCCTTTTACTTGGCATTATCAAACAATGCTTACCTTAAATTCAGCCGATCATTTGTTGCACTGCTGTTTTCATGGCAACTTGGTGGGGGAATATATTCAACCCTTACGTTGGATTGTCGATGCATTTTATATTATCGCTGGCAGTAAAATTGATTGGCATCGCCTTATTTTTTTATCAGAAAGAAAATCACTTAGTTTGTTTATGCTAAATTCTTTGCGTTATTTAAAAATAAATTTTAATGCTGAGATTCCAACGTTTGTTCTGACCTCATTGGAAAATATTAAAATAACAATTTATGATAAATTATTTTATAAAGGTATGCATCGTAAAACAAATAATTTTTTTGTAGCTCAACTTTTTCAATTTGTAGTAGTTATGATAAACAACAAAAATAAATCATTTTTTTATTGTGTTAGCGAATATTTAAAAAGGATGGCGTCTACACAAAAGCGACGTGATGTGCCAATCAAACTTTTGCTAAAAGCATTACACAAAATAAAAAATAAAAGAGCTGCGATGACATGATAGACAAGGTGATATTTTATATTGTTGCGCATTATGATGATTGGCAATTATTTTGTGGCCATCAAGCCTATAACGATTTATTGAATTCAAATAATAAAGTTGTTTTTATATATACAACCGCAGATGATGCTGGCAGAACAGATGATTGGTGGCAATTAAATGAGGAAGGCGCTTTAGCGTCGGTGTCCTTGGTGCGCAATAAAACTTCCTTTATTTCTGAAACCCAACGTATTAATCAACATCTGATTGCTACTTATTTTAATCATAATACCCGTTGCTATTGTTTGCGATTACCGGATGGATTTCCTCATGGTGTTGGCTCCGCTGCTTTTCAATTTCAATCGCTTCTCAAACTGAAGAAGGCGAATAAGGCGATAAAGGCCGTTGATTGTTCAACAAGTTATGATTCATGGGAAGATTTTTGTGATTGTTTATCAGGAATTATTGACTATGAATTACAGGGATTTTCAGTAAAACAAAGTGTGTTTCATACAACGGACTGTGATCTCACATTGAATCCGAATGATCATACTGATCATATTGTAACTGCACATGCCATCCGATCAATTATTATGAATAAATACATACATTATCAATGGTTGACGTATTACTCATATTATTGCCCCAAAAATATTAATGACTTTGATTTAGGAAAGAAATACGCGTTGTTTAATGCGTATTGCGAAAAAACAGAAAGACATCCCTACGCAAAAACGATGCAATCGTTTCGGGAGAATGAGTGGCGCTGCTGGGGCGATAAAAATTATAGTCGCGTTATAATTCCCGATAGCGAGCATATTGCTTCATATCCAACGCCTTATCTATCGCCGATCCACTTTGATTTTTCTCACCTTAATGTTAATCACGCACAGTTTCAGCGCTGTGAAATGATTTTAGAATGTATTAACGAACCTCACGTTGATCTCATTAATTTATTCACACAAAAAACAATCAAACTGGATGAGATATCAAAAATTATTTGGACGTTATTGCGTGAGCCCATTTCGTTAAATGATGTGTTGGATATTTTCATGAACGCATATCCCAACGAGTCGATTTCAAAATGTAAAAATCTAATTTATACAACATTAGAACTGTTTTTTTCAAACCGATTTATTAGGTTTATAACAACTCAGGCACCCACGCCTAAATAACTAATGTCGAGCGGGACAATATGATCCGCCTGTTTGGTATTAAAATGATGCGCAATAACAATAATTGTCATTCGTTTCTTGAGATTTTTTAGGGTGTGATAAATCATTTCTTCATGATATGCATCCAGTGCACTTGTTGCTTCATCTAGCAATAAGACGGTGGGGTTACGCAATAATGCGCGTGTGAGCGCCAATCGTTGACGCTCACCGCCTGAAAAATGATTGCCACGATCACCCATAGACGATTCCAATTTATCTGGCAATGCATCAACAAAATGATCTGCTGCTGCTAATTTGAGTGCATCCCACATCATTGCATCATCAGCATCCGGTGCTGCCCACAATAAATTCATCCGAATCGTATCATTAAAAAAGAAAGCTTCTTGCGGTACATAACTGATCAGTGTTCGCCATGATGCCATATTTTTTTCCGATAGAATAACGTCATCAATCTCGATATGACCGCTCGTCGGCTGTAATAATCCCAATAATAAATCTGCTAATGTCGATTTTCCAGAACCTGAACGACTAACAATTGCAGTAATTTTATTAACAGGAAAAATACAATTCACATCAAATAAAACTTTTTTTTCCGAGTAGGAAAAATGAATATGCGATAATCGGATATGATTTTGCAGCGTAACAATATTTTTGAGAGGTTTGGTATCGGCGTGCCATTCGAAATCCAACAGCATTTTTTGTGATTCTGTAAATACGGGAGCAATATTAAGCACATCCAGTGACAATTGTTGTAACATCGAAATACGAGACACCAATCGCGAAAAAATAATCAGCAATGCTAATAGTGTTGCTATATGAACATGAAGAAATCGCACGGCAATATAAAACAACATAGAAAATATGAGCGTAGAAAAAATTCGAAACCGTAATGTCATGTGACGTTGATCGCTAAAAAATTGACGTTTCGATTGCATATTTTGCCAATTCAGTTGATTAAAATGTAAAAGATAGGCTGGAATGCCGTTGTAACTTTTGGCTAATTTAACTCCCTGCAAAAAATTACTTAACGCCTCCAGTAATTGTTTTTGCGTGGAAAAATTTTTTTTACCCAATGTTGCAGCACGATTTTTAATTGAAATTAAAAATAAAACACAACCAAAAATAAAAGCAATTAATGTTAACTGCCATGAAATAAGACACGAAAAAGTAAAATATAAACTGGTGATAATCACGGTGCTCACCAATTGCAAAGAATAATGCGTCATCATGCCAATTTGTGTAAAACCATAAAATAACACGCTCTCTACATTTTTTAATTTTTGAGATAATAAATATGACCAACTCGCATTCGCCACAGCTGTATTCATTTCCTTTTGCAAATGAAATAAATAGCGCCGCTCCAGCGTATCCATCACTTGCATACTCACATATTCAATGCTGGCAAATAAAGTCATTAGTATGAAAAATAAAAATAGTGCGGTGAATAACGACAGCTGACCATGCTGTGACGGTAGAAATCGACCCCATAGAGTATTGTCATCCATTCCTGATTGATTAAGTAATCCTGCGAGATGCAACAGTGGAATAAGCAATAATAAACCTATGCTCGCGCACAACGTATTACATAGGGTGAGAAAACACCCAAGTGCAAATTTCCAAGGCGAAAAAGATATCAGTGAGCGAAAATAAATAAAAAAATAACGAATGTTAGAATCGGACATTGATTTTTCTGCAATACCATAAAATTTTTTTAGCCATATAATGTTAATCAAAATATTTCATTAAAATGCGGCGATACAATAATTTTTTGAAGCACCGGTTTTCCAAACGAAAAACTGGTAATTTTTTTCATGCAAAGCATTTTCCATTTTCTATCCATAATAACACCAATAATACGTCAACCCAATGATCCGCAATGAGCGCTAATTTCTTAGGTCGATGGCAATGATCTTTGGCGCAATTCTGTTTTGAATTTGTAATAAATCAATTTAATAATATGGCACTTAACGACAATAGACATGTTCCTAAAAAATATGTCATAGGCATAATGGGTAAATGTGTTTTTTTTACTAAAAATAATGAAATCAGCGGTGTTGTTTCACCAAAAATAGCGATGCTTAAATTAATTGTGCTTGTACTGGAGGTCAATCTATTCTGTGGTGAAAACAGCTGAGTGACATAAGCCATAGTTAGCGATAAATAGGGGCTGACAAGCAATGCGAAAAGAACTTGTCCGATGGTTATGTCCAGAATGATAGGTTGTGTCATCAAATAAAAAAACCGGGTAAGCAAAAAGCATCAAAACAATAAGTCTACTGATTAAAAATCTCTTGTGTCCAATCCGATCACCAAAATGTGCGAAAAATGGTAATGATATAAATAATATTAATTTACTCGCAACCATGATGATCAATGATTTTGATAAGCTTACTTTTAAAAGCTCAATAAACCACCAACTCCTTGTATTAACTAACAAAATAATTTTTCATATTTCAGCTATAATTTTATTACCTCACAGCTTTAGGAGGTAAATATGAAAACTAATATTGTTTTAGCGGTGATGACGCTCAGCCTCGCAGTGGGAGCGATTACCTATTCGCAAGCAGTGCGGGCAGATCGACACCATCACGGAGGAGGAAGAGAGGGAGGGGGAGCGGCAGAGGCTGCAGCACTTGGTTTTCTGTTTGGCGCTGCGGCTGCAGGCAACTACAACTATGATAACAATGCTTATTATCCAAATTATTACCCAGCGTATCAGAGATGTTATTATCGATGTGTGAGATGGGATGTATTTGGACGCTGCTATTATAGTCAACGCTATTGTTATTACACTCGTCGAGGTTATTACTATCGTCATGGTTGCGATCAATGGGGTAGGTGCTGGTAAAAAAATTCTTTATTCGGCTGACTATTCAACTGAATAATGTTTTTTTGCCTGTGTAATCACAAGATAATAAATATAAAAAAGGAGTGCATTATGAAAAATTTTCTTACCCTATTTTTTACTTTTTCTGCCTTACTATTTTTCTCGTTTGGATATGCAGAAACAAATCTAGTACGCAACTCTCCGCCTGGATTACAGAGTAAAGGTGGCGAAGAATTTCCACGCGGATTGGAAAAACAAGAAAAAGTGCCTACTGGTTGGAGCAAAGGAGAAAAACGCGGCTTGAATAAAAATCACCACCATCATTATCTTAAACATAAACATATTCAAGAACATCACCCATAGCACACTCATTGCGGCGCAGAAAAAAGTTTTGATGGAATAGGGCCGCGGTTTTTTTGAAACGAACTCAGATGATGCATTACGCAATTTTGGATTTTCCAAAGATGGCAAATGTCAGTATGTACAAATTATGATGGCAGTCATTGTGACAAAACACGGACTACCCATTGATTATGAAGAATTCCCTGGAAATTGCTATGAAGGACACATTTTAAGGTATGCTCAACATCATTAACAACCACTTTTCCACCACCTTCTTGCACATAAACAATTTCTTTAGAAATGGTGTTGGTGGCACATCCTGAATGAGGATATCGAGAGGATACTTTGACGATTGCAAAATCAATGTCACGATCCTCGATGGGAAATTCTGTTACGACACAATATCGCTGTTTTTGCGTTCGATCGTTTGACCAGCGTTACATGTTTTCATAATAAACCTTTTTATAAATTTTATATTATTCCAATTGATTTAATCCAAGTTTCAGCTAATTGCGGCCATTTCGTTATTGCAAAATGAGTTCTACGTAATCCAAACGCATGACCACCTTGCGCATACAAATGCATTTCAACAGGAACGCCTGCATTTTTAAGACCAATATAATACAACAAGGAATTATTAATATTATCCTCAGGATCATTTTCAGCTTGGACAATGAAAGTCGGTGGCGTTTTTTTTGTAAAATGAATATTTGGATTTAATGCAAAAACACCCTTTTCAACTGATTTTGAACGCATTTGCATATGACCGGGATAAATAGCCATCGCAAAATCAGGACGACAACTTATTTTATCTGCCGCATCAATAGGTGAATAAGCGCGATTTTTAAAATGAGCACTGACTTGCGCCACCATATAACCACCCGCGGAAAATCCAATCACTCCAATTTTATTCGGATTAATATGCCATTTCTTAGCGTTATATCGAATAAGGCTAATCGTTCTTTGTGCATCTTCTAATGCTGTGGGTGCTTTGGGATGAATGTTACAGTGACAACTGTTGTGCCACGCAGGACCAGAATCTGGTACGCGATATTTCAATAGAACGCACGTCATACCAAGGGATGTCACCCAATGACAAATTTCAGACCCTTCCAAGTCAATTGCCAAAATATGAAAACCTCCGCCAGGAAATACAACAACAGCAGCACCGGTATTTTTACCGACAGGCGAGTAAATGGTCATTGTCGGTTTTGATACATTGGATATGTAATGCCAGCGTTTTCCCGCAACGAGCTTTCCTTTATTTTCACTGAATGTTTCAGGTGGTGGATTTTTAATGGCATCAGGCGTTTTTCCTGCTGGCCATATTGGAATTTGTGTGTGACCTTTCGATGGCTGCCATGTCTGCGCGTTTGCGATATTGATGCAAAAAAATATTAATAAAGCGCAAAAAATAAATTGAAAAAGTTTTTTCATAAATATTTTCTCAAATTTTCAACAGTTAATTACTTATTTTCCAGGTAATTTAACATTAAATTTTTCTTCAATTAAGGGGATTGCTTCCTCTAATGAAGTGAACCTGGTTTCACGTTTGACTGTCCCATCATGCCTGAGTGATTTAAAAATCCCCGTTGATGTTTCAGAAAAGAAAACAAATGTTTTTCTTTTTTCCCCTGTCACTTTTGTGATTAATAATTTTGCTTGTATTGGAATAGGACCAGCAAAGAATAAGTTTCTATTTGTTTCGCGTATCTGTTCTTCATTAACGGGAATTTGAGAAAACTGATATAAACATAACCAGTCATTTTTTTGAGGTACTTTAGAATCTAAGCGCCAATTATTTTCTCCTAGCGGTACCAGACGATAAATATCTTCTTGAATCGCTTGTTCGCCAGCTCTAAATTCGAGAGGGCCGCGTAAACTACCATTTCCAAAACCTGTATCTACCATATAGGCTCTATCTTCAAGAGTGATATATAGCATGGCATGAGAAAAATACAATTGCTTGACGTTTACAGTTTCTAGTTGATCAAAAGGAACATAAATAACTTTAGATAAAAATCTATGTGTTTTGAATCTTAATTGGATTAATGCGGCACGAAGTAATTCCATATTTTGAAGACAGTATCCTGGCGTTTTATTGATAATCATCTGCTGAAACAAATCATCAACTGCAATGCTGGCCTCGATTCTTTGTTCGAGTGGCTTTTTTACTTCAAAAAAAATTTTAGTATTTTGATAATAAAAAGTGCGTAGATGATGCGTGATAATTTCTGTTAAAAAATCCAAACTAGGTTCGCGCTTGTCATTTTTTAAGCCAATATGTGTGAGATATTGATCAATATAAAACGTTGGCGTACGCATGTGAATGGCATAATTGAGTGATTTAAATTTAACGAACGCATACTAACATCGTGTCAACATTTTGTCTATTAATGAACACAAGGAAATAAGTGTACCAAGAGTACAAAGTAGTATTTTTACAGATATAATTTGAGCATTATTTAACGTAAAATACACCGGAAAATCACATATAAACTATGGAATACAAACATGACCAAACCCAAACGTATTTTCATTGTCGGACATACCGGTGCGCTCAAAACATTACGCGCTGAAGCGTTGGCTAAAAAATTAGGTTGGCAGTGTATTGATGCCAATCCTGGGTTGGAGCGTTATATTGGGCGAAATTTGCATAAAATTTTGGGAAGTCAGGGTGAAGCAGCATTTCATCAGTGCGAAGCGGAAATAATATCGCATTATATTGATAAAGAGCATGTTGTGGTATATCTGGAAGAAGCGGTAATCGCCACAGAAAAGAATCGAAAATTGTTATCAAAAGAGTTTGTTGTTTATTTAAAAGTTTCAACAGCGGTGCAAATTGAACGCTGGAAAGATGGTCGAACTCCACTACTTCCAATTGCTGATCTAACAGCATTTTTAGATAAACAACACGTCGAACGCGATAGTTTATTTGAAGAAGTGGCTACCATAACCATAGAATCTCTTTCTATCGAAGAATCAGTGAATCAAGTACTAAAAGCCATCGGACAATAAGGGTTTTATTTGCATCTTTATGAAATAACAAGTGATGATTATAATAATTTAAAAATACTATTTGATTAATTTAAATAGCCATATTAGTTTTTATTATAAATTTTATAGCGCTCACTGATATATTTCAAAAAATAATTCAATTTCTTCGGAATTTCTTTTTGTCGATAAGTAGTCATAAACACTTGCGCACTTTTAATCGGAAACTCATCCAATATTGAAATTAATTCACCTTTTTGAAAATATTTTTCAACCATAAATAAAGGTAATTGAGCAATGCCAGTTCCAGCACGTGCCATTTTTAATAATAAATGGGTACGTGATGCATATAAGTTGCCATCTATTGTTACGGATACATATTTCCCATCGATCTTAAAATACCAATCTTTCAGCGGCTTTTCATATAAAAAATGCAACAAACAATTATGATGAATTAAATCACTCGGATTTTTTGGTACACCATTTTTTTGAAGATAGGAGGGTGATGCACAAACTTTAATAGGATATTCTTGAATGAGTGTCGACGTTAAATGTGCATCGGTCATATCATTATCAGTAAAATACAAATCAAAATCTTTTTTAATTAAATCGATATCATTGCTGTTTGTGTATGAATGCAATTCGACAGTAATACCAGGATGAATCGCCATAAAATCAGCGATGGTTTTTAGAGCGCTATAATCATTAGCAAAATACGATGAAAAACCAATTTTTAATTTCCCGGTAGGGCGTTCACGTAAATTTGTAATTTCAGCAATTGCACCATTTAATGAATCATCAAAATTTTTGCAGCGCTCATACAATATTTGTCCGGCTTCTGTAAGCGATAATTTGCGGGTTGTGCGTTTGATTAATTTGGTTTTTAAGCGTGATTCGAGTTGATTGATTTGTCGACTGACGGAAGGTTTTGAAATGCCGATCTTATGAGCGGCACCGACAAAGCTACCCGCATTAATTACTTCGATAAATACGGTCACGTCATTAAGCAACATAGTTTATTTTCTCTCTTGTTTTTTCCATAACGCACCACGACCAGCGCTTGACGCAATTAAAATTCCTTCATCGCGCATTTGTCTTAATACGCGTCGAATCATATCGCGCGTGATACCAGGACAATCGGATTCAATATCAGCAATTGAAAATGAAGTAATTTTGCGATTTACTGCGTTTCGAATGAATTCAGTTTTTGAACCACGTGATGTAGTAATTGTTCCAACACGTTCTTCAAATTCACGATAGGCTCGCACAAGCACACCCCAGAAATAATTGAGCCATGGATTGACATCGTGTTTTGCATCATGGCAATTTTTCGAGCATGTCTCGAGCGTCTCATAATAGCCTTCTTTGCTCTCTTCAAAAATGCGCTCGATACTGATGTAACGTCCGACTTGATAATCAAATTGATACAACAATAACAACGTGAGTAAACGTGACAGTCGACCATTGCCATCACTAAAAGGATGTATGCATAAAAAATCGAGGATTACGAGCGGAATTAATATCAGTGGATCATGCGTGTGATGTTCGATTGCGATATTATATTCTTTGACTAAATCATCCATCATGATTGGCGTGAGATGCGCTTTGACAGGCGAGAATCGCACACGTTGCGTTCCATCTGGATGTTTTTCAATGATCTCATTATCTGTTGCTTTAAAGCGACCACCCGGATTTGTCATGTAACGGTGCATGGTGTTGTGCAATTGAAGAATCACATTAACGCTGAGCGGAATATCTTTTGCAGATTCGTGAATTAAATTTAAAACGTCGCGATATCCTGCAATTTCCTGTTCAGAACGATTTTTTGGCGCATTGTCATGCAATACCAGTTCTTCAATTTTTTTATGCGGTACTTCGATGCCTTCTAAACGATTAGAAGATTCACTGGATTCAATTTTTGCTAATAGTAATAGACTTTTGAGCGTCTCGGGTGATTGGCGAAAAAATAATTCTTGCTTGCCGCGATATTCACCTAAAAGTCGCAGCGTTTTCATCTGATCTGCTGTGAAAACGAGCTTGTTGAGATAATCAGTTGTAATCGAATGCATGGCGTTCCTTAAATTTAAGTGGGTAATGTGGCTCAACAAGTAGGTAATATTATATCAGTTGTTACCTACTTTCAATCGATTAATGCCTACTTGTTTGATATTGGTATCAAAAACGTTGTTAGTAACATCATGATATATATTGAGTTTCACATTATTGTTAAAATATAAGAAACAGTATGTTTTAAATATAGCATACTGTTTTTAATTTTGTATTAATATAGTTAACCTATAATTAAAGCCATAAAAAATGGTTACTGAGAACGAGGTAATAATGCGAAGTCCTACAGCCTGTCCAAAATGCGGTAATGATAAAGCAAGCTGTATTTGTCCTCTTGGGAGTGCTGCTGGTTCCGCAGGAAGTGGTGACAGTGAATCTACGCATAAAAAATCAGCTATTGAAATGATGGATTTCAATCCATTTTTAGGACCTTTAGCTGATAGCGATGATCCAAGACCAGCTGAAAATAACAGGATGAAAGAACGTTTTGAATTATATTTGTCTATTGGTTTTTATCGAGATTTAGATCAGCCAGATGATTCGCAAATGAGATATTATTTGTATGAAGATCGTCATAAGCCAACAAATGAAATTCAAACGTATTCAAGCTTAGTGGAATTGCAACAAGCGTTACAAACTGATGCTGATGATAGAGAAGATATATTTCATAATAACCCCAAAGTATTTATCGAAGGACATGGTGGTGATGATCGATATGGGGTGGGTGGTGATCATCCAAAAAGAGAAAAATACAAACATCATCTAGAATTTCCAGGCATTCCTACTGATCCCAGTGAACAAATACATAATGATAATTTTGATAAAATAATAAATGATCTACGAGAGGTTATTCATCCAAAACCAGGTGAGCTTTTTATTACATTAGAAGTCTGTAATTCGGATAATCTTTTTTTGGGAAAAAGTTTATGGGATCATCAAAAAACATTTTTAGAAAGATTGTCTGAATCTCATCGGGATATTACTTTTTCTGGAACCGGGCCTTGGGATCAAAGTTATAACGATGCTGCAGTAGCGACTGGTACAAGAGCACCAGGTGGCGTAAATACACCTATTATGTCGATGGGTGGCAATGTTTGGAAGGCTGGGAATACAGTCGTTTTTTATAACAAATTTACAATGAATGATGACATTTCTGATTATCAAGTTGTTATCAAAAAATCAAAATTTTCGTCAACGCAAACAGCCAAAGAATTAAAAATTAATACGCTAAATTATGCAGCGAAAATTTTAGAAAATTCAACGCATAGCTTTAATGGCAAAAAAAGAATTTTACAAATTATCAGTGAAAACCCTAATATTATTAAAATGGATGATTTGAAAATAATTCCTAATTTTCTGAGTGAGAAATCAGAAACAAAAGAAGCGACGTTTTTAGTAATCAATGAAAATAAAATATTAACAAAAGAAAAAGATGCTTATATACAACTTGTGCAAAAAATATTAGCGAAAGGAGATAAAGCTGATCACAGGGATATATTAAAAATCGCTTTAGGTTTGAAAGATTTTGCAGAGAATGGTTCTGTGGTAAAAGGTTCGGTGTTTGAAGGTCATGATGAATTACTCGATGAAATATTGGCTAATAAAAAATTGTTGGAATTAGTCATGGTGGCTTGCGGAAAAGTGCTTATTGCTACACCAAGTAATGATAGCTTAATTGATTTATTAAGATCGAAAGGTATTAGTGTTAATAGCGTTGATGAATTTGGTATGACTGCGATGCATTACGCAGTACAAAATTTTTATATTTATCGAGATGAGCCACTTAATCTTATTAAAAAATTATTAGATGGCGACGCAAATGTCGAACTTGCAGATCAGAAAGGTAAGACTCCATATGCAATAGCAATGAAGCATGGCAGCAAAGAAATGATACAGGGAGGTGAAAAATTAATAGAACTAATGCATGAAAAATTACAAGCGACAAAAGTAAGTGCTGTAGACAAACCATTTGAATCGATGATGGATAATATTGCGCAAACTACATCAAACGTAGATAAAAATCGAGACGTCGTAAGCCGCAGCGCACTCACAAAAACAGGCGGATTTACTTCGCAACATACAACACAACAACGAGCGGAATCAAAAACTGTTGAGTCGCATGATTCTAAACCAAAACCAGGTAAATAAAACATTGGTGATAATTGCTATGCAACATAATGAGTCGCGAAAATTTGGTTTGCAAACAGATTTGCTAGAGCAAAAAAATCAGTCCATATTGCTGGAAATTTATTTTCTTTTTTTCAGCCTCCAGCTTTATGTGAATTATGCGTCATTAGTGTTCTTAAATGATAGCAAATTAGTAAATGCTGTATGATTGAAATGTACTGATGTCGAAAAAATTGAAAAAAATCGACATGTTTTTGGGATATGTCGATTTGATCGACATATCGTATTACCGATTCGCACACCACAAAAAAGTTCCCGCCATCAACACCAATGCAATTAAAAAAATAATCGGCAATACAATTGCATTTTGTGAGTGCATGATGCTGAGTAACAACGTCATTAATACCGGAATACAAATAGATAAAAAATTAATAATGGCTGAGCCATTGGATTTATCATTCGTTTGCTGCATGGATAATGAAATGGTGGTTGCGCCAATGATAGGATGACCAATACAAAAAAATCCCATCGGAATTAACATTGTCATTAAAGAAATTAAATGAAAACTAAAAAGAATAAACATCACAATGGACGCAGTTATCTCAAACAAAAATGCAATTTTTATCACTGATAATGGATTTATTTTTGATAATCGCACGACCATTAAACTACCAGCTAACGTGCCAAAATATGGTGTTAACGCTAAAATACCGTAAATTGCAGGGTGAATATGCAATAAGTGAATACCAATAAACGGACCTTCCGCACCAAAGACATAAACACACGCACCAGAAAATCCAGCAATTAATGAAAATCCCATTAATTTTTTAATTTTAAAATGTTTCCAATAATTGTGAAGTAGGTGATGATATTTTAATGCGTTAAAATCAAGCGCTAAATTGGTTTCCGGCAATCGTGACGTTGGATAAATTAATAGTAATCCATATAACAACAAAAAATAAAAACAGGATTGCCAATGTAAAAATTGCACGAGTGCTCCACCGATTGCAATCGCAACACCTGGAATAATGGCAAACGCTAACATTAATAATCCCATCATGCGTCTGGCATCAGCCTCAAAATAAAAATCATTGATCATCGCAACGCTGACTGCCAAACCCGCACTCGCACCTGCAGCTTCCAAAAATCTTCCGAGCACCATTAGATTAAAAGATTCCAGTGGTGAAGAAACAATACTAAAAATTGAACCTACGGTTGCAACAATAATACCCACATAAATTGCGTATTTTCTACCATATCGATTGGCAAGCGGCCCATAAATTAATTGACCGACCGCATAACCCAACAAAAAACAGGTGACGGCCAATTGCGTCGTACTGGTATGAATTTTAAAATGCGCTGATATTTCAGGAAGTGCCGGCATCATCAATACCGCACCCATTGATGCAAAGGCGCTGAGCAGCATCAATGAAATGATATGCGGTTTTTTACCGGTAAGGCGAAAGTGTGAATCCATCTTATTTCCAATGTTTATACGTATGGATAGGCATCATTCGAAGAACTCAACGCATCATTTAAACGTTCTGCTACTGAAATATGGCGATCATAAGACCCACACATAAATACTCTCCCATCATAACTCATAAAAAAGGATTCTCCATAACCGCCGGCTGCAATTGAAACGATGGTATTAGGTAAATCTACTTTTTTGAACGTTGGATCAAAATCACCTTTAAATCCGTTAAAAAATTGAATTTTTCTGCCCAACTGCCATGAATCATTGGAGCCTGCAGAGTAAACCTCACCTTGATCAGTGAGCACTAATATATGCTGCTTAGCTATTTTTAACTGAATAATTTTCCCTGATATCTCTGGCATTGCAAGATGTTTAAAATTTTCGTCAGTTGCAAAAACTTTTTTCTCAGTCCAAGCAACCATTAAATCATCCTGTTTTGCAATACCGATAATTTTGTCAGTTATTGCGGTAAACATAGGCGTTGGTGTTTTATATTCACCGTCTGGCAAATGTGGACTTTTGGAATCTGATTTAATTATCCCTTCGACGAATATTTTTCCATCATTCGTCAAAAGTAAGACCGCAGAATGGTAAAAAACTACGTCAATAGCATTTTTATAAAATCCAGTATATTTGGTAATAGGTATTACATCTGAAAAATCAAATTCATATAATCCATCGGCAATAATAATCGGATTTTTTGTACCTGGAATAATTTTTACTATTTTATTCACGAGCGAATGAGTAATACGACAATCATCATAATCCACACCTGGATAAGCACGTTTTTTGCGAAAATATAATTGATTGTCTGCTGTCCAAACTGCAAAATATTCATAGGAAATAAAAAATCCTTTAATTTTTCCTTGCAGTCCATCTGGTAATTTCACTATTTGAAAACCCGGATATGTTTTTTGAAAGGCTGGATATATTTTTTCATTCAGCAGTTCTGGATTTTCTACTAATTCTTTAAAAACGGTTTTTTTAAGAACGCGATTTTCTAATTTAAAAATTGTGCCATCAGATGTTACGGTGATCACAGGATTTTCATGCCAACACACCGCATCTTTAAATTCCCTATTCACAGGTTGCGCAAAAGCAAATTGTGTACTGGTTCGAGATAATTCTCGATGATCGTGATATAAGTCGTAAAAGTGTTTGCAGGTTGCCAGAAGAACAAGATGTGAGCGAATATCCATAAATTGGCGAGCAATATTTATAAATGCTTGATAAAATGCACCACCGTACTGATGGTCTGTTTTTAATGGTATTTTGCGGTTGAAATCAACTTTATCACGCATCATTTCACAATTGCACTGTACATCACTTTTGATCAAGCCGCCGCACTGTGAACACCAGCCTACTGATTTATCGACTATTTTTCTCATGATTTCACCTGATTTTTTTATATAGGTGTAATTTTATCAAGTGTTATACAATAAATAAAATTGATTGTTTTTATAGTTAACTATAATATTAAGTTATGATTATGGAGAATTCACATGAATTTACGAGCGATCAATTTAAATTTACTGAAAACACTTCATGTGCTTTTACAAAGACGTAATCTCACAGTAGCCAGTCGAGAATTATTTATTTCACAGCCTGCAGTTAGCGCTTCCTTGAAACAATTGCGATTACTTTTTAATGACCCGCTGTTCATAAAAGGGAATGCTGGGTTACTTAACCTGACACATAAAGCAAAATCTCTCAAACCTCAACTTGATCAGTGGTTAAAGCAGGGCGAAAATTTAATTGGTATGAATACGAATAAAATTGTACCTGAGAAATTAAACCACACTTTTCATGTTGCGCTGCACAGCCATGTCAGCCAATTAATTTTTCCAAAACTGTATAACTATTTAAAGAAAAATGCACCATTGGTAAAGGTAAGAGAAACCAGCATTACTGATTTAACTGAATTATCATATAAAGACATCAGTCAGTTTGATTTTATTATTGGCGTTTTTAAAAATATTCCAAAAGGATACAACAGAGAATATTTTTATTCTGATCATCTCATTTGCCTATCTGGCAATAAGGTACTTAATAAAAAAAATAAAATTACCAAAAAAGATTTAAATGAATATGAACATGTGATTGGTTCTTATTTGCATGATTATACACAATCCTATAGCGAACCATTTTTACTATCGCATGGTGTTAATCGAAAATCACGGATGATTGTTACCGATATTATATTGGCGGCACGGTTGATATCACTTGAATCATTGATTACTGTTATCACGAAAAGGCAATCCAAATTTTTGCAAACGTTGTATCCACTAAAAATATTCGAATTACCGTGGAAATCGCCGGAAATGAAAACCGAAATATTGTATAAAGAAACTGATCATGATGATCCATTGATAGCTTGGTTTAAATCGGTTCTGCTTAAATGTTTGTGATTTCGCGTGTTTATTTTTATCACACACTTTGACTAAATTGCCACGGATGGATTCTGGAATCACACCGCGCACATTAGAATCGCCGTAGCATAAAATTGTTTTCATTTACATATCCATCAGGCAATAATTTTTTAACATCATTTACAGATTTTAAAAATTCATCGTAATTTGTTTTAATGCGATGACGATTGATAGTGTATCCTTTTTGGATATGATTTTTTAAAGTTTGTGTTGCCCATTGCCGGAATGCAATCGCTTTTTTGGAATTGGTTCGATAACCAACGGCCAATATTACATCTAAACTATAAAATTGTACTTGATAGGTTTTGCCATCTTCTGCAGTATGTGCCATTTTTGCACATACTGAATTTGAGCTCAATTCCCTGTCTTTTAAGATATTACGAATGTGTTTTGTGATAACAGAACGTTCAGCTTCAAAAATGTCAGCGATTTGAGCTTGGTTAGCCCACGGAGTCAGCCTGCGCATTTTGCTTAAGCGTAATTTCGCCGTTTTTTGTTTGATATATAATAGTTTGGTTAATCATCTCAGGTTGATTTTTCATGAATGTAATCTGCCTATTCTATTGAATGATCGGAAATTATAATTGATTTTATAATTTAGGAGAATACAGTACTTATTATTTATTTTCAGAAATAAATTGCATGATCGTGCATTCAGTCACACCAGCATGTGCATTTTTTACAACTGCGTATCCTGCTTTTTCATAGCAACGAATCGCGCGTTTATTACTTGCTGCTGGATCAATCAAAATTTTTTTCGCATCGAATTCATTCATTATTTTTTGTGTAAATTGTTTGACAATTTGTGTGCCATAGCCTTTCTTAAGATAATTACTGTCAGCAATAAATAAATCAATGCAAAAAGTACACGGTTTTTCTTGTGTAAAAAGACCTTTTGGTTTTTTGCATAGTGTTCGGTATGCATATAAATCACAGCATGAATATAACCGATCGGTTTGTTTTTCAAATAAATAATAAATGGATAATCATATTTTCATATATCACGATTTAAACTCATTCTCCCGATAATGACGCACGTGAATAATATAGATTGTATCATCATGCAAGCGATAACGAATGACGTAAGCACTAGCACGAAATCGTGTTAATAAATCACGATATGGCGAAAGAGCAGGCACGGGTTTTCCGATTGATGGATTTTGTATTAATTGTTCTACCACTGTTTTAATAGCTTCTGCTGCATTTTTAGCAGCAGTCGGATTATTTTTCGCGATCAATGATCGCAAGCGTGCAACATCGTTAGCAGCACTTTCTAACCATATTATTTGCTTCATGCTGGTTTTTCATCCTCGTGATCACTGCCCCACGTGTCGAGCCATTGATTCATAGCGTCATTGCTGACCGTGCGTCCCGTTTCTGCCTCAGTCCATCGAGCCAACGTTTCTTGATTAATCTTCTCGTTATATTCTTCCTGATCCAGATAACGTGTAATCGCTTCCTTCATTAAATAATGCGGCGAGCGATGTTTTGCGTGCCCCTGGATTACCAGCATCAAATAAAATAGTTACTGTATCTGGTCTCACTATTTACTATTTTTCAAATAATAAAGTAATAGGCCACTGACAGGTGGTCGATAGATTTGGTTTTTTAAAGCAAATAGGTAAATTTTAAATATTTTTAGTGACTGATGCGTCAGCGCTGAGATTCGTCTCAGATCATCATTTTTCATTAAAAAATTAGGTCTTCCAAAATTCATCACTTTTAGCAGGATTGGCTTCTACCATCTGAATTTTTTCGATTAAGTCATTCTTAAAATCGATTAAATAAGTCACGATATTGTGAAATGTACGTTCTTCTTTTTGCATACTTCCTTCAAACATAATCATTACTTGGTTTTGAGTGGTACTGAGGATTTGATCAATTTGAACTTTTGGTTGAATGCTTTTTACGTTTAAATCGATGAGGTTTTTTATAAAAGCAGATCTTCCATCAAATAAATTTACGCCGCCACTAGCATTCGTAATATAACTTTTAGCATCTTTATTCATCAAGCTTGTCATCTTATCAAAATCACCGCTCTGAAAACATAAAACAAAATCTGCCGCAATTTTTTCAAGTTTTTTATTTGAATGCATAAGACGACTCCTATTAATGATATTTTTCATTAAATTTAATTATACCGCTTCTTTAATTTTTTTTCACGTTTCAATTAATTTTTGATACAATGAAAAATATTATAAAAAACTTGGTTTTGTCGTATCGCATGAAGGATTAAAACATCATTTATGAAAAATCATAATTACGGAAGTTTCGAGACAAATAACATGTTAAAATTGGCGACACCCCAATTGCGTTTTCAGCTCGAATAAATGTAAAATATCCCTGTAAAAATAATAATTTTGGCGCTTAGTTTATGATAGTTAAAACCTTATGAGTCAATCAATGAGTGCTAAAAAACATTTCATATTTCATCAAAATAAATTGCTGCTAGAAAAGCACAATGATTCATTTCACTTGCCAGATTTTTTTAATTTATCAAAGTTTGTAAAAAATACAGATGGTTATTTGATCGGGCATTATAATCAACATGATTGTTTTGCTGTTGATGTTCAATCAATTGAAATTGATAAAAAATATGAATGGATTCCATTAAGATCAGCATTAGAAAAAATTGGTTCAGAGTGGTTTGGTGTTGCCGCACGCGCCTATCAAATTATTCAATGGGATAGCAACCATAGATTTTGTGGTCGATGTAGATCAATTACTGAAAAAATTCACAATCAGTTTGAGCGTCAATGTCATGCTTGTCATCTTTCTTTTTTCCCTAAAATATCACCTGCTGTGATTGTGTTAATCAAAAAAGACAATCAAATTTTAATGGCAAGACAAAAAAGTTTTCCAGAAGGTGTGTATGGATTAATTGCAGGATTTTCTGAAGCAGGCGAATCATTGGAAGAAACGGTGCATCGCGAAGTGTATGAGGAAGTGGGCATACAGGTTAAAAGTATCGATTATTTTGGCTCTCAATCATGGCCATTTCCCGATTCACTCATGATTGGGTTTACAGCTGAGCATAAAAGCGGGGACATTCATTGTAGGGATGGCGAACTTGAATGCGCGGGTTGGTACGATGCTGATAATTTGCCAGGTTATCCTTCTTCATCTACCAGTATCGCATTAACAATGATTAATGATTTTTTAAAAAGTCGCAAAAAGGGAATTGCTCGATGATTGACTCAATAAAAGAGATGAAAATCAGTCTTCCACAAAGAAGCGGTGTCCCACAAACTTCAATTTTCGCAAAAATTTTTACACAAGATAATAATGCGCTCGGTCAACGTGATGTAATGATTTTAGTACCAGGTGGTCCTGGTAATGATTATACAATGTATGACACGCCAGAAAATTCAATCGCTAAATCCTTGTTGCCGATGGTTGATATTATTTTATTTGATCCAAGAGGCTGTGGTAGCAGTGAAAAATCACCCGTTGAATTCTGTTCTCTTGAACATTATATCGATGATATCGAAGCAATCCGTCTTCATTTTAATTTGACCGCAAATAAATTTATCGTATTCGGACAATCCTATGGCGCAATTGCTGCTATCGGTTATGCCATCAAATATGCAAACAATCTAAAAAAATTATTTTTGATTGGCGGTGTTGTATGCAGCGAGTTTCTTGATGAAGCAAAACAATACTTAGAAAAAATTGGTACTCCTGAACAAATTCGCTTCGCAGAAAAAATATGGCACGGATCATTTACCGGTGCGCAAGACGAGGTGGCTGAATATTACAAAGTGATGAGTCCGTTATATTCATACTCATTTGTTCCATCGGAAAATGTACCGCTCGAAATCCCCTGTAACGTCGATATTTTAAATTACGGATTTGGACATTTTTTAAAAGAATTTGATTTTCGTCCTGATTTATTAAAAATTAAATGCTCAACATTAATTTTATGGGGTGAGAATGAATGGACCATGCTTAGAAATCAGATTCAGCAGCTTCATCATGGCATACAACACAGCCAATTAATTACTTATAAGGAATGCGGTCATATGCTGTGGATTGATCAGTGGGATAGATTTTTGAAAGATGCCTTTGTTTTTCTTAAAACGTAATCCGTTGAGTAAAAAGGTAAAATAAATGTCCAACATCCTCACAGAACTTCTTAAAATGAAATACCCGATTATTTCCGCACCTATGGCGGGTGTCAGTGGCGGACAATTGGCGCGCGCCGTTTCTAATGCCGGAGGTTTCGGATTCATTGGCGCTGGCTATGCTGATTCTTCTTGGCTTGAGCAAGAATTAAAATTTGTATCTGAAATTGCATTTGGTGTTGGTTTTATTACATGGCAATTGGCACAAAAACCAGAACTATTAGCATTAGCGCTTCAAAAAAATCCAACCGCAATTATGCTGTCATTTGGAGACTCATCACCTTTTGTCGATCAGATTAAATCAGCGGGTGCAAAATTAATTTGTCAGGTTCAAACAGTGAAAGATGCAAAACTAGCTGCAAAACAAGGTGCTGATATTATTGTTGCACAAGGCAGTGAAGCAGGTGGACATGGTTCAACACGAGGCACATTTGCATTGGTGCCAGCTATCGTTGATGCAGTTGCATCAATTCCTGTCGTTGCGGCTGGTGGCATTGCAGATGGAAGAGGTCTTGCAGCAGCAATAATGTTGGGTGCGCAAGGTGCACTATTAGGAACGCGTTTTTATGCGTGTACTGAATCATTAGGTCACCCCAATGCGAAACAAGCTATTATTGATGCAACAGGTGATCAAACATTACGAAGCAATATTTTTGATGATGCACGAGCTTTGAATTGGCCATCGCCGTTCACAGCGCGCACTTTGCAAAATCAATTTACCCAAAAATGGCAAGCTGAGTCTGTAAATAAAATGGATGCTTTTGAGCGAGCAAGATATCAAAAAGCATTGGATGCCGGAGATTTTTCGATTGCGGGTGTTTTTGCAGGAGAAGGAATTGATTTGATTGACGAGATTTTATCCGCTAAGGAAATTGTGAATCGTATTATGAAAGAGGCGAAACAGGCTTTTGAAAGAAGGTTATAAATAAGAATTTTATGCCGCGTCGTTAATTAGATTTGGAATTGCTTATGATCAGACACATTGTGATATTAAATTTTAAAAAAGATGATTCAGTTGATTATTTAGATATTCTTGAAAACACAAAGCCTCTGATATTAAAAATTCCTGGTGTAATCAAATATGATATTTATATTAATGAAAGCAAATATACGCCGAAAAATGTTACCAGTTTTGGTGTTGAAATCATTTTTAAAGATAAAAATGCGTTGCAAGTTTTCATGAATGATCCCAAGCACTATGAAGCAAATAAGGCGTTCGAAAAATATCTTGTTGAGCCTGGATATATGGTATTAACCCATGATTACGCGGTCTGATAAGTTGTGTTATTTTACCGGAGGATTGATGAGCATTGTAAGTGAGAAGATTGAGATCACTGGAATAGTTGGGGAATTGTATTATCAAAAAAACTCAAAGCACAATCCAACTATTATTTTGCTACGAGGCGGTGGACCTGGAAATATGGAGCAGTATGTATCATTTTCACATGATTGTGTGAAAGCTGGTTATACAGTTATTAGAATGGAATTGGAAAAGCATAAACAATACGCTGAATGTTTCTTAAAAAATTTTAATGAATATTATAATCCATCCAATTGGATTTTCGCTTTTATTTCCAGAATGACAGTCTTTGAATTAACATGTGCTTACTGTAAAGCGGTGAGAGCGACATATGATAATTTTAGTAGTCATTCTGCAATTGATAATCAAAAGATGTCCGTTGTTGGTTTTTCTCTAGGTGCTCAAGTTGCACTAAAATATGCTCGAAAAAACAGCTTTGTTAAAGCTATGGTTTCAATTATGGCGCTCCCAGATTGGAAACCTGCATTTGATAAAGCTCTTCAAAATGTTTTATCACTTAAGAGTAAGTGCACAGCAGCTGAAATAGAGCAATTTTTAAAAGATCCAAAAGCTAGTGAAACTTTATCTGCTTGTTCGAATTTATTATCGCCATACATACGCGATGGATTAAATTTTGAAGGTTTATTGCAAGATTTTACAAAATACGTTGCGCGCGTTTCAAATGAAAATCCAATTAACGGAATTGAAGGTTATGCGTCAAATCCGTTGTTATTAATCTCTGGCGCAGAAGATTTGCCAGATGTTTTACAATTTAATCAAAATTTATTTGAAAAGCTCTCACCCTTGTATCTTCAACATAAAGAAAATTTAAAAATTGAAATAGAAAATACGAAACACCTGCTAACTTCAAACTCATTAAGTCAGGCAATTAATTTTTTGAATAAACAATTTCAGTGAAGGAGTATGTGATGAAATTTGTGGCTATGGTAACTCGAACACTAAAATCTGGAAAAACATACGATGATTATCGTAAAGCTTGGTTTCATACAACAGGCTTTGGTATGCCAACAACCATGTATACGGTCATTAATGCATTTAATCCCAAAGAAATTATTTCAATCGGTATTGTTGATGGAGAATTCATGGAATTGGTCAAGGGTTTTGAGATTGATGTTAAGGAACGCCTTGAAAATTCACTCAAAGATATTATCGAATCAACTATTGTACGCACTTTTGGTGTCGTTGCTGCTGTGGATGATTTTTCACCCGTAGGAAAATTAAATTATGTACCGCCTTTGGTTGACGGAAAATTGACAGATTACGATCAAATTGCATCCACTTTAGAAACAATTGCTTCAGAAGTTAGAAAAGCGAGCGATAAACGTGAAAAGTTAAAAAATAACAAATAATTTTTTGTCATTTTTAGACGGTTTTGGAAGCTTACAAAGGAAGCTACAACATATTTTTTGATGCAATGATAGGTAGTTTTCTGTGTTGGATGATTAAATAAATAATTCCAATAAAAAGCCAAATCGTTCCTAAAATATGCGTATCTTCATTCAATCCATAAAAAACCCACATAACAATCACAAGGCCAAAGAGCGGCGCAATGACATAACGAAAATAATTTTTATTGCTCAATAATTTATTTTTATTTGAAAAATAAAACCACACAACACTTAAGTTTAATAATGCAAAACCAAGAAGAGCGCCGCCAAACGCGGTGAGTTGCCACAATCCTAAGCTTCGCCTGAGCTCTTGTTTATAGCCAAATTTTTCGACTTGATGCGTGTTCATTGAATGGTGTGATTCCAAGGAAAATCTTGAGTGCCAGTATAATCAAATCACCCTTGTTGAAAATAGCTTTATTTGAGTACATTTCAGTCATTTTAAAGACAAAATAATTGACATAAATTGTTCAAATATGGGATAAAGTGCATCACTCACTTTATCTATTTTAATCAGAAATTACCGCAATGAACTCACTCAAAAAACAAGTCACGCTTTGCACCATCGGCTCTGTATTCGAGTGGTATGAATTTATGGTGTTTGCGTTGCTCACACCCATTATTTCCACGTTATTTTTCCCGCACACCAATCACTTTGCAGCCATGATGTCGACATTTGCAATTTTTGCATCTGGCTACATTATGCGACCGATTGGCGCCTTATTTTTTGGACACTTGGGTGACACATTGGGTCGCAAATATACCCTAATGATCACGTTATTTTTAATGACAGGCTCAACTTTTGCGATGGGATGTATTCCCGTTGGCAGCACTTTTTCTGCATTGATTTTATTACTCTGTCGATTAGCGCAAGGTTTTTCAGCCAGTGGCGAATATCCGGCAGCACTTACATTGCTCGCTGAACAAAGCAGTCAAAAACGAAAAGGATTTGTAACAAGCATTGCTGTGTTTGGTACGGGATTGGGTTGTTTTCTAGGCGCAGTACTTTGCGCCATTATTTTTAAATCAGTCGGTCATCAGGCCATGTTGAATGGCGGATGGCGTATCCCATTTTTATTAGCAGTACCATTTGGCATTGTGAGTTATTTGCTTCGAAAGAATATTTTTGAATCGAATGAATTTAAGAAAATTCTTTCAAAAAATAAAATTCTAAAATCACCGATTAAAACATTGATCACACAACACTCTAAAAATTTAATGACAATGCTGACGATTTCAATTTTGGCCAATGTGATTATTTATATTAACTTAATTTATATCAGCAATTACGCGATGAGTATTCACAAAATTAATGCAATACAAAATTCACATTTATACTTAATTGCAACGTTTGTTTATACAGCATCAATTCTATTTTTTGGTTTTATATCTGATTACGTGAATAAAAAATTATTCCTAATGGTCGCCTGCGCGATTATTTTAATTTTTACTTATCCTGTATTGAGATTGGCATTTGATAGTACTGTCGACATGCAATTTTTAGCACAAGGTATATTATCTCTATTTTCAGGAATGATTTTAGGTGCATTTCCAGCTATATTATCAGATAGTTTTCCAACAAGCGTTCGATATACTGGATTGAGTGTCACGCTCAATTTTGCAGGCTCACTCTTTGGTGGCACCGCGCCATTCATTTGTGGATGGCTAACACAATATTTTAATTCAACGCAAGCGTCTGCGTATTACATTATTCTTCTTGCAATTATTGCGTTCATCGCAATCATTTTGAGAGTGGATGTGAAAAGAGAAATCTATTTTGAAAATAGTGCGGCTAAATTAATTTAATTTTAAATTGTACCGATGAGAAGAATTCAATGATAGATATTTTTGAAATTAAAACAGCTACTGTAAACGATGCCCCGCTTATTCTTTCATTTATACGTGAATTAGCAGAGTATGAAAAACTATTAGATGAAGTGGTGGCAACAGAGGAAATTTTGCGCGAGACATTATTTTGTGATAATCCACATGCAGAAGTGATTATTGGTTATCTTAATCATGTGCCTGTGAGTTTTGCGCTTTTCTTCCATAATTTTTCGACATTTTTAGGACGTCCTGGTATTTATCTCGAAGATTTATTTGTCAAAGAATCTACGCGTGGCAAAGGCATCGGACAGAAAATGTTATCGTATCTTGCGCAATTAGCCAAACACAGAAAATGCGGCCGTCTTGAATGGTGGGTGCTTGACTGGAATGAAACAGCGATTGAATTTTATAAACGCTTAGGTGCAAAGCCAATGGATGAGTGGACGGTTTTTCGAGTGACGGATAAAGCACTTGATGATTTAGCCACTAAAAATCCTGAGGTATTCGATATCATCTGACAATCAATGGAAATATCAGAATGAAAATCACAGTTAAGAATTCCTCTATTCATGGCTCAGGCGTTTACGCATCTGGCGACATAAAAAAGGGTGAAGTTGTGATTCGGTGGGAAAATGCACGAGAATTGAGTCAATCAGAATTTGATGCGTTAGCCATTGATGAACATGCTTATATTGAAATTTCAGATGGAAAAATATTTTTAATGGGAAAGCCAGAAAGATACGTCAATCATTCTTGTGATTCAAATACAATTCTTGGTGATCAATGTGATATTGCGAGTCGTGATATAAAATCAGGTGAAGAAATTACAACCGATTACAGTAATTTTTACATACCGGATAAAAATTTTTATTGCTCGTGCAAAAGTTTAAATTGTCGTCAATTAATTATTGGGAAAAAATCGTAATATGAAAATATTAATCACCGGTGCATCTGGCCATTTAGGATTACACTTGGTATTACAATTAGTAGCAGAAAATACGCATGAAATTACTGCATTTTCGCTTGATGCAACAACGGCGGAATCGCTCAAAAATTTCAACACCATTAAAAAAGTGGATGGTGATATTTGTGATAGCAATATTGTTGAATCATTGAATGTGTCTCCAGATAATCTGCATCCCATGATGCATAAAACTGACACATTAGATTACATCATCATTTTATCGGGTGAATTGTATTTGATTCTCGAAGAAAGTGAAACATTGTTGAAACCAGGTGATATTGTGATTCAACAAGGTACGAATCATGCGTGGAGTAACCGTTCAGATAAACCGTGTATTCAATTAGCGATATTATTGGATGCAAAAAAACAGTGATAAATGCTATGAAAAATTTTCTAAACAACAGCATTATTCGAATAAATCCAGAAGATTATCTAAAATTTCTGATTATTGTCGTACCTATTTTAAATTTTCTGCCGGGATTTACCTTTGATTTATACACACCATCAATGCCTGCACTGGCACATTATTACCTCACATCAGTTTCTGTTGTTAAAAATACCGTCACTGCAACATTAATAGGGTTTGCGATCGGTGGATTTCTAAATGGTATCATTCTCGATATTTTCGGAAGGCGTCGCATTATTTTATTGGGATTATTTTTGTATGTTGTCGCCAGTATCATGGCAATATTTTGTCACTCGATTGGACAATTATTATTAATACGTTTTATACAGGGATTTCTAGCATCTGCATTTACCATTGGTTGTCGTGCAATCATTATCGATAAATTGAAAGGCCATCAGTTCAATATTGCAATGTTGTATACATCATTAGCTTATGGCGTTGGACCGATTATCGGACCATTTATTGGCGGTATCCTACAGCATCATTTAGGATGGAAAGCGAATTTTATTGCTTACGGTATAATGGGATTTCTATTTTTATGTTTATATGCCTTATTTGTTTCAGAAAGCATTCCAAAGCGAGAGGGATTTTCGATAAGACGCTTATGCAATACTTATAAAGTATTATTATCACATCGCGTTTTTATTGTATCAATTTTTTTAGTGGGTTGTTGCCAGATTCAATTATTATTATATTCAACCGTGGGTGCATTTATCGTTGAAAATATTTTACATCGCACGGCAATTGTTTATGGAAATACCGCATTATTGAGCGGTCTTTGCTATTTTTCAGGCACGTTGACCAATCGTTTCTTGATTAAAAAATGGCATGTGCATCATTTGTCACAGATTGGTATGTCATTATTATTGACAAGTTGCATCGTGCAAATTCTTTTGGCATATTTTGGAAAATTTGATTTGGTTAATTTAATTATTCCGATCATGATGATTTGCTATTGTCTTGGTATTATTTTCCCCACTTTATCGCTTCGATCATTAAAAATATTTCCACAATATGCCGGTATCGCAACCTCTGTTTTAATCGCATTTGGTCTTGCGATTTCATCCGTCGGCATGTTTTTCATCAGTTTTATTGATGTCGATGATTTAATGCGATTAGCCTCAATTTTTTCTGCGGTAACTGTTTTGCAATTGATTATATTTTGTCTGTTTTTAAAAAAAGGCGATGTTGTTTTAGATTAAAATATTAAATTAATAAGCGAGGTATTATATGTCAGGTCATGTTTTTATTGTTTCGGAATGGCTCCCTAAAAAAAATAAAGATCAAGAAGCGTGGGATCATTTTAAAAAATTAATGGCTTTGTCTCGAGAAAAAGAAGCGGGCTGTATTAGAGCGCATGCAACAAAGCAAATTTCTCACCCAGGTTTACCTGGACAATCAAAATATAAAATTGTACTTCTTCAAGAGTACGTCGATATTAAAGCGTTTGATATACACTGTGAAGCTGACTACGTAAAAAATTTTTTCAAAACATATATTGAAAACAACGAGTCTGCAATCATTGAAGATTGGCAGTGCAGACTTTTTAGTGAAGATTAGTAAGCATCTTAAAAGATGCTTCTCGTATTTTAAATCTGTTGTCGTGGCTAGTTTTTCTTCCACATGTTTTTAGTGATACGATATAAAACATGCCGACACAGCGGATGTGATTTTTCTATTTTTGGATGATCAAAATCATCATCTGTATTATGATGTAATCCTATTTTTTCCATTACGCGGCGTGAGCGAATATTATTGACCGCAGTAAAAGAAACGATTTCATTTAAATGAAGTGTTTCAAATGCATACTGAAGGACCGCTTTTGCAGCTTCAGTTGCATAGCCGTGATTCCAATGTTGTGAGCCTAGTCGCCAACCAGTTTCAACGCAAGGCGTAAAATGTGCTTCGAAACCTGGGATCATTAATCCACACCAGCCAATCATCTCATTTGTTGATTTTAATTCCACAGCGTAGGGAGAAAATTTATTTTTATCATAATGATCAATAAATTTCTTAATCATCATTTCTGTTTCTACGCGACTCAACACAACTGGCAAAAATTCACAAACGTTAAGGTCTTGATTAATTAAAGAGAGCGGTTCAATGTCTTTTTCTTCAAATGTGCGAAGAATGAGACGTGTCGTTTCAATTATTTTCATATAAAAATACACCATCAATAAAAACTTTATCTAAGTATGTTTTTAAAACAGCTTCTGAAAGTGTTTTAAGCGTCATTGCGATATGCCAATCCGGTCGAATTAAAATATATCGGAAAGCGTATGTGTTTTCTGGCACATGCAAAATTTTTAATTGATCCATTTTAAATTTTATTTTTTCTTTTCCGCAGACAATTAATGTCCAGTGTGTTGCTGATAATTTCTCGTAAATGGGTTTTCCGTCGATATCAGTATGTGGCAAAAAATATCCTGGTTTTACCGTTAAAATATATTCAGCTGGAAGCATCGGTGTTTCATTAGGATTGTAAGTATATCCCAATGTAATGCCTGCAACGTGCGTATGTTGTTTTGCGATGCGTGCATTTTCATCGGCAAATTTTTGTGGTTCTTTATCTGGCGGGAATTTAGCGCGTACAGCAACGGCATCAGCAGCATTTCTTTCTGCTTCTTTTAAGTTTTGTAATGCAATAGGATGTCTTTCGGTTTCATATGTTTTTAGAATGTTATCATTGGATTTTTTGTGAATAACAGATGCCAATTTCCACGCTAAATTGGTGACATCACCAAAACCTGTATTTAATCCGAAACCTCCGGTTGGCGAAAATGCATGTGCAGAATCTCCCATTAAAAAGACACGATTGTCTTTTGAAAAATGTTCTGCCAATTGAATTTGCATATCCCAAAAATTCTTATTGATTATTTTTTTGGAAAAATGAATTCCTGTGAGTTTTTCGATTAATTGATCAACATCAATTTCATCAATGGTTTTTTCATCACCCGCATAAACAATACTGGCGTACCAAATTCCTTTGTTCAAATCAACAGGTCCAACAACAGTCACCATTTTATTTTCTAATAAATAATAGATAAAGCCATTTTCAACAGTGATTTTATTGTGTAAATCAAGGGATTGAAATAATAAATTAATCACACGTCTTTTGGGTGCAAGACCTTCAAATTTAATATCCATGCACTTGCGAGTAGTACTATTAGCGCCATCACAACCAATAACATATTTTGCATGATACGCTTGATTGTTTTTTGCAATCACCTTGCAATGATCATTTTCAATTCTTACAGATTCAACGGGAATATTTTTTAAAAACGTGATGCAATCAAAATTTTCTAATCGTTCACGTAAAATATTTTCGGTAATATAAAGCGGAATGCGAATGGGCTTTTGCGCGGTGATTTTTTCTTTAATTTGTTGTCCTGATCCAGCAGCGCCATATGTGATGCCGTTTAATTTTGAACACCAAACGCCTTGCATGGGATAATCTTTTGGGAGCAGGGTGCTTGCGCGCATCTTGTCGACTAAGCCCCAGCGCATAAATAATTCCATCGAGCGTTCACTGAGTGATTGTGCACGCGGAGAAAGTAATGGATTGTCATACTTTTCAAGTATCAGTGTTTTGACATTATTCAAACCAAGTTCAATGCCAAGCGCTGCGCCAACAGGTCCGCCACCAACAATAATTACATCATACAATTCGGTCATATTTACCTCTTATTTTTGCTGATTATACAGACTATTTTTACATTCGCACTGTTCTTGTTATGCCTATATTCTTTAAAAACGCTTCATCGTGCGACACCACAAGCATGGCACCTTGATAGGATTTTAATATCGATTCAATGGCTTCAATTGATCGTAAATCTAAATGATTGGTGGGTTCATCTAATATAATTAATTGCGGTGGTTCTGCTGACATCAAACTAATGGCTAACCCCGCGCGTATTTTTTCACCGCCGCTCAAATCTGCAACGATTTTCTCAGCATCTTTATTGCGAAATTGAAATTCTGCCAGTGCGCTGTAGGCATCAAACAATTTTGCTTGCAGATTTTGGTTCATGAAATTTTCAACCAATGATTTATTTTTATCTAAAAATAAAATCGACTGATCCAAATACGCAATTTTATTTATACCGATTTTTATTGATCCACTGATCGGAAATAATTCCCGTCGAATTAATTTGATTAATGTGGATTTCCCGCAGCCATTTTCGCCAGTCAATGCAACACGCTCCGCGCCAATGATTTCCAGATTGAAATCTTTAATTATAAAATTGTTTTGCGCTGTGTATTTAAAATAAACTGATTTTATTTCTAACACTGTTTTACTATTGGGCACATGCGTTGCATCCAATGATGCCGTAATATACGTTTTAATTTCAATTTTTTCGCGTATGTCAGCAATTTTATTTGTATTATCAGTAATCATTTTTTCTTCTTGTACCGCACGACGTTTTTTTGATTTTTCAGCTTTACCTGCTTTTGATCGCGCCGTCATTTTATCAATATGACCTTCTAAAAATGCTCTTCGCCCTCTGCCAGCTGATCGCGCATGTTTTTCTTTGGTGCTTTGTATGCTGTGTTTAACCCGCTGAATTTTTTGTTTTGCCTCATCAAAATCTTTTTCTAATGCGCTCAATTCAATATCTTTTTGTTCTCGATATAAATCGTAATTGCCACCGTATAAATTGATACCTTTGGTTGTGATTTCAACAATGCAGTCCATGTTATTTAAAAGTTTGCGATCATGACTGATAATAATAAATCCTTTTTTACTATCTCGAATGTAATCATATAAAATATCACGTGATGTTTTATCTAAATTATTCGTTGGTTCATCCATTAAAATAAAATCAGATTCGAAAACGAGTGTTTTTGACAGTAATATTTTTGTTTTTTGTCCGCCACTTAATGTGTGAAATGGCGTGTTGATATCAATCGTACTTATTTTAAAATGCGATAATGCAGATTGGATACGTGCTTCAATATCCCACTGATTATTGATGATTTCAAAATCATTATCAGCATAATTGCCAAATTGAATGTGTTGCATGGCATTCAGAATATTAGATACACCTAATACATCAGCAATCGTCGCATTTTCTGATATACCTCCATGTGATTGAGGCAAATAGAGTAGGGTGCCTTGATGTTGAATGCTGCCATTTTCAGGCAATAAATCGCCCGTTAACAGCTTTAAAAAAGTTGTTTTTCCGACGCCGTTATCGCCAACAATCCCGTATTTCAGCGATTCAAATGACAAATGAATATCGCGAAAAGCCACCGGTGTGTTTTCGATGTGAAATGATAGATTATTGATAATAATTCGAGGTGTAAACATAATTAATCTCTTTAAGTAGTTGAAATAGGCTTAAAAAGATCAATTATTCATTGGCGTCGAACCTCATAAGATGTGAAATCGCTCAAATAATACCCATAAGTTACCTGAATTTCAAGAGAAAAATCATCATTATTCGATTAAATGCTGTGATTTCTACTTCCCATCAGGGGTTCCATAAGAAGTCCCTCGAAAAGGAGCAAAATGACTTCAGCTTTGCTTTTATCCTATAAATTCAGGCTTTGTTCACTTAGTTTTAGCACTTCTGTGTCGTTATTAAGTGATATATTTTTCTGGAAAACCGAATCTATTATTAAAAATAATCAAAAATCGCATAAATATTTTCAATTTGGTACCACGTCATATATTATTTTATTTTTCATGATAAATCTTTCGCATCAGTAAACAACAAACCATTCCTATTGCAGACAGAATAATCAAACCCAACAAACCATGCGACATCGCTTGTTTTGAAAAAACGACATCTTTATTTATTTTAATTAAGCTTGAGATTTCACCGGCTATTTTGCTACCAATACCGACGGCGACAAACCAAATTCCCATATAGAGCGAAACATAGCCCTTAGGTGCAATTTTAGTAATCATAGAATACCCAATCGGCATTAAGGATAATTCACTGATCGCCATAAAAAAGAAGCTTAAAATAATAATCCATCCAGGAATTTTTTCAGTAGGAGCTGAGAGTGCGATTGCACCATAGATTAATGCATACATAATGCCAATTAAAAGAAAAGAGAGTTTGAATTTATCAATATCGGGAACTGATTTTTTCTTATCTTCAAAAAAAATCCACATTTTTCCAATAAAAAATCCTAAGCCCATAATAAAAATACTTTCAGATGTGATTAACTGAGATGTATTAAGCACAAAACCAAAAACCTGATGATTGACGCAATAATGGATAAACAATAATAGCGAAATAAAAAGTTGCGAATAAATGGACCAATATAAAACAGCTAACGCAAAGAAAATAAAAAAGGTAATAACGCGATGTATTTGTCCAGTTCGCGCAGATAGCAGCATAGTAACAACACAAAAAATGGTCGTAATTATAAATACAATATCAGCAAACAGAGGATTTTTTAAAATGTAAAAAACAAATAACACAAAGGCTGCTAACAAAATCAACGTATAAAAAAAGGATTTTAAGGCGATGTTTTGATTGGATTGATATTTTTTTAAAAAATAAAAACCGAAAATCAAAATTAAAGAGAGTACACTGGCTATCATTAATGCGACAAAAAATGTGTTATTAAAACCATATTTATTACGTAGATAAAAAGCAAAAAGTGTTGCCAATGTAGCTCCTACATTAACCGCAACATAAAGTATATTGAAACCAAAGTCGCGCTGACTTTCACGCGCCAGTGTTTGGTCATAAAATTTTCCGATAAAGGATGAAATATTAGGTCTGATGAGGCCAGAGCTAATAGATATCAATGCGAGCGCAATAAATAAAGTATTTTCGGAATGCGCCAATATCATTATCGAACAGCCAACACTTAAAATCAGCGCACCCAAGAGTATTGTCACATAATAAGTTAGTAAGTATTCTCCAATGTATCCACCCAGCAATGCCGAGAGGCATATCATACCAATAACGGTACCAACCAGTTCAGCGCTGAAAGCGTGAGATAAATGTAATTCGTCAATAAGATAAAATATCAATAGGGTTTGAATCGTGGTGAAAATATAATTCTCAGCTACTTCAATCAAGCTAAACGTGGTTAATACTTTTTTTTGTTCTTTTTTGAAGGAAAGATTCATTATTTATTTCTTCAGTTTTTCATTTATAAAATGATGTGTTGGTATCAATTCCTTTCTGCACTTTTTCTCCAATTTCACTTATTATATTTCTTAACCACAGGTGTGCAATATCATTTTCATATCGTTTATGCCATACCATATGAGCGTCAAATACTGGTGTTCTAACTTTAAGTGGATATTCCTTGATGACTATGCCAGAAACATCAACAGATAATGTCATGCATTTCATAATGCTTGAAATTAAAATATTTGATCTTTTTAGCACGTTAAAAAATGCTGTTATAAAAGGGACATTCACTTGCACATCTCGTTGTGAATCAATATCTCCAAGCTTTGCTATGCGAAAATATGACGGTACTGGATCAGAAGGAAACATCCTAAAGGTTCTCATCCCGATATGTTTATAGCGCAGATAATCTTTAGCAGTTATTTTTTTTACTTTTGCCAGTGGATGATGGCAACTCATTACACAGACTACTGTATCTGTAAAAAATAATTTTTTTTGCATGACTGATGGTAATGGTGAACCGTATATTCCCATAAGACCTAAATCAATCTCCAATAATTCTTCATGGTTCGATGATGAAATTGGGCGAACATCTATTTGTATGTTCGGCGCTTCATCCTGTAACACACATATCAATAGTGGCAGAATCAATGCCGCCATATAATCATTCATACCAATTCTAAATCTTTTGTTCGACGTTTTGGGGTCGAATTCTTTGCTTTGCATGACGCAATTGAGATCTTGTAAAGCTTGATTGAGTCTGGGTTGCAGTTCTTTTGCAAAACCTGTTAAAACCATATGATTTTTTTCGCGAATCAATAATTCATCCTTAAATATTTCTCGCAATTGCTGCAGATTATTACTCAACGCTGATTGTGTGATAAATAATTTTTTCGCGGCATTCGTGACATTTTTTTCATCCAAGACAGTGTCTAATACCACCAGTAAATTTAGGTTTATGCGATGTAAATCCATACCATTTTTCCATTCATGTGATAAGTCATCATTATAATTGATATCGCAAATCAGCAACAGCGTTTCCGGGTATTGTCCCCTAAGCGATAGCAGGAATCCGAGGTATTTATTTTATAAATAACCTTCATCAAAAATGGAAATTTCACAAATAAATGAAATCAAACTACCATTACCGCCAACACAATAATATTTTAATAGGTACATTACTGTCTGACCTGGAAGTCAATACAACACATTGATGAGGGTTAGTATATGAAAAGTGATCATGGGCAAGTAGAAAATATTTCTGATTTATCAGCTCGTTATGAAGCGTTGGACATGCTTAACAAAGCGAATATTGCGATAGACCGTTATATTCTAAATGCACTTCAGCATACAAATGATCCAGTCATCTTAGCAGATACTTTAATTGAAATTTTTTCAGTGAGCGGAATATTTGAAAAAAATAGACTTAACTATCTTGGTTATCTTTTGGTAAATATTCCCAATACTCAAGATTCATTAGAGCGTACTATCGCATTGCTCAAGATGATGAAGAATGGTTTATTGATGAATCAGGAGAACTTAATAGAACGCTACATTCTTTGCGCGATTGGTGCTTCTCAAGAGCCAAAATCACTTGCTGATATTTTAGTCCATCTTAATAAAAGCAATGTCAAGATAACATCAGAAATTCTTAGTATGATTAAGAATTGCGAAAATCTAAAACAACTTTCCGATGGTTTAGATTATCTCAAGGAAAAAAATATAAAAATAACGCAGGAAAACGCCACCTTATTGATCCAACATAAAAACCCGGAAAATTGTGCGAAAGCCATGGCTGCCCATGATGCTTACTATGAAAACAAAACGGAAACATCAAGAATATTGTGTGGTTTATTTTCACCCGCCATTACCAGTCATAAAACGAGCTTAGTGCTTAATGCGATTAAGCAATACATCATGCAAACGGATCGTGCAGGAAAAATACCGTTCGAAATTACCAGTATTATTCCTGGCGACAGACTACAGCGTGTTTTGAAAACGCATGGCTTGTTAACTGATACTAAGCATTTAGATGCCACACAATTTATGACGGCGAAGGATCTTAATAACGCGCGCACTAGAAAATTATCTTCTATCAGCTTAGGTATAATCCGATAAGAAATGAACGAAACCGATAATGTTAGGACAAAAAAAATGAGAACATATCAAGAAAACGTAAACGCTATTGCACAAGCACAAAGAAATGATTACATGTCAACGATACTGTTGACGTTGCTGCCGCTTTGGCGAGCTAGCACTCATTTTTCCAAAGCGACTAAAACGCTGGCGCACCTTCCAGTCGGTGCTGTCAATTTGCTTCCCGCTTTGCCACTACTTCAAAATTATCTTAAACAAACCTATGAAAATAAACTGAAACAATCACCGGAATATACAGCATTAAAGCAGGAAATCACACGATTGAATGCTACCTTGCCGTTTGACATTACAAAACATAATACCAATATTAAAAAACAAAATGATTTATTGCAACGCTTGGAAAAGCAATTAATAGAAAAAGAAAATGACACCAAGGCGTGCGTTGCAATACAAACCCAAATTTCCAAAGCACTTCGTTCTCTTTCTTCTTCAACACAGGCGGTTGAGCAGCATGAAGAAATATTAAAAAATGTGAATGAAAAACAGCGACAATTAGATGAAATTGAACAGCTAATTTATGCTCGTGAAAATGGATTTTTAAATAAAGCGAGAGAGTTTAATTTACAACCGATAAATCAATTCAGTAATGCAATGATGGTAGCGTCTTTGTTATTGAGTATATACAGCGGTGGCGCAACACTGGCGTTACAAATGGCCGTTGATCTCGGTCTTTATTATGGAATGACAGCGTTGGCAGAAAAGCTGGTTAAACAAGGATCTTATTGGGCATATCAACATTACCCAGAAATCTTTAGCGATATTTTGTTGGCCAGAGTAAGCGCTTTGACGCCAATAGCGGCTAGCTATGCATCAACGAAAATTTCTAAAGAACTCAATAATTACATTGCTCAAATGCTTGAAGCATCACCGGAACGTATTGCTTTAAAATCATTATTATCGCCAGGAAAAGAAAATAAACATACGATTAAGTTATTAAAAACAAATCCAACGTTGATTGTTAACCTTATTGAATCCGGAAAATCACTTTCACCAGATGATATTAAATTGGTAGATGCAAAGAATAAACCCATTACTGTCCAAACACATTCGGGTGATATTCATGGTGAAAGAGCGCAATTTCATTATAAAAGCGCAACAGGAAAGCATATCCGTGTTTTTGCTTCTGCACGTGGGATTCCCTATGTTTCTATTTCCGAAACAGCACCGCTTGAAACGCAACCTGTTATTCCAACAACAGAATCACCACAATCGAATAGTTTGGAAAATATTTCATCTCAATTATTAAATGTTGGATTTTTATCGGCTGTTTACGCAACCATGGGACCCGCAGCTCTTTTTGGAGCGGCGTTGCTCAGTCAAGTGACACAAGCAGTGGCTGCAGCTATCCCTGAGTATATTCAAAAATCAGTGAACGAACATTATGTTAATCAATTGCAACAAGTTTATTTATTAGCATTTAGCAAAAATCAAACTGTCGACGTGAATAGCGTTATTGATACTGTTAAAACAGAGCTCAATCTTAAAAATTATCTTACCACTGCTTTTCCAAATATGACTTCTTCTCAAAATCAATATGTATTTGACGTATTTATTCCTATTATTAACGCTCGGTTAGATAGCTGGCAGCAAGTCACACAAGATTTTAAAAACATGCTCAACAACGTGGGAATTATTGCCAGCGACACATTACCACAACCTATTATTGGTAGTTTTTATAATGAAATTGATAGCACTATAGATTTAGTTACTGCGTCAGCCACAGCAGGCATGAAAGAATCGCCCCAATTTTATTTGGCTTTATCAAAGATGATCAATGGATTAAATCCATCGACAATATCAGCAGGGAAAATTTATGCCAATATGGTTTTTCAGCCCGGCTATATCAATAATGTACTGTCTGAATTGAAATCCTACGCAATCAATTCTGCTGATGAAGTTGAACAACATTTATTAGCAGCGCTGGATACACAACTCAACGATGCCTATAACAGCGCTGTGACTGTATTATCGCAAGAAGCACAAATAATTAAAAAAGATGCGATTGATTATGTATTAAAAAATACGCCATTGATCGTTCAATTGGTTGAATCGATATCAAAAGTGAATCAAGTTCTCAGCAAACAAATCAATAATTTCGAGAAGGATCCTGCTAAGCAACTGGCTATATTAACCTGCGATATTATCGCGACAAAAGAATGCGACTCATTTCAACGCTATGCGGATATTCTTTCGTCTACTATTATGACAAACGATGAAAAATTCAGTGAAATTATAAAGCGTCTGAATAATAAAGCCGCCAGCATTTTTAATTTATCCCTAGGACAACAATTATCACCTGCAACAAAAACAGCGTATGAAAAAGATTTAGAATCCTTCTCGGTTGATGTTGCCTTTGTATCAAATATCGCCGGCAGTATTTTTGGCTCAAAAATGGCTGGAAAAATACAGGCGGTTGGTCAAGTCTCGGTTAGTTTAATTTCGATCCTGTCTACTACGATTAAGATGGGCAGTGTCATGAAAGATATTGGAACATTTGCAGCAAAAATTATGCCAGCACTGGCCATTGTGAATGCAGTTTTGCAAATTTTTTCTATTTTTGGTGGTGGCGAATCCGCTGCACAACAAACCGATCAGATGATACAACAATATATGCAAGCCATAGAACAACAGCTTCATATGATTGCAAAAATGGTGATCGATGTTTATAAAGAAGTGGGGCAACTTGGTTCGATGATGAGCGCTGATTTTGCAGCAGTATTTAAATATCTTGAGATGATATTTAGAGACCTTGCTCAAGGTCAAGAAATTAGTCAAGAGCTCAGTGCAAAAACACAAACCATGATTTTCGGCTTAATTTCACAAACTTATCAAGAAGTGAAAAGTGTAAGCTACCAACCTTTTTTGGATGCGCAAGCGTTAAATAAAATTCTTGCTTACGCAAAAGATGTCACTAATCTTGCTTATCGTAATAATACACTACAAAAAAATATGGAAGCGGTTTATTTTCATGCAGAAGTCGTATCCAGATACCCTAGTATACGAGATGCCTTTGCATTGATGCAGATAGTCAATCAACCGAGTGTAGAAGAAAATGTACAGAGACAAGCGGAAGCCAATTATTTAGGGCAAACCGCTCCTGAAAATTCGATTGCCTATTTTCAAGCAGTGGCAGAATCTATTCTTTCAAAAACATTTCCAGTGATACCTGATATGTTGCCGTGGTTACAAGGTGTGCATGAATTTTCTGCAACACAGTTTCGTTACGCATCAGAGAAATTTTTACAAGGTGTTGATGCCATGATGAATACGATGCTGAAAACCGGAATGGACTTTGTAAACTTTGCTTTGTCTATTCGAACTTCCCCGTTATTTTGGGAAAAAATTATTACCCCCTACAATAAAACATTCAGTAATTTTGATAGCAATGCACGCGCGATTTGGGAAAATGCGTGGAAATATTACGTGGCGAACAGCCAATTTATTTTGCAATACACGCAACCGCAAGAACAAGTGAAACAGAGATTGGCGCAGAAAGTGAAGGATTCTCAACAATATGATCAAAAACCGATGGTTCAAATTTTTCCGGGTTTTTGGCAGTATTCTCCCAATCCATATAAAGCACCAACAACTTATTATCCTCTTGAAAGATCGCTCGGCGATATCTTGCAATCTGTGCTTTCGCATTCCTATCTTGATACTGTGTTGAATGCTATTAAGCAATTTACACCAGTGGTCGGAATATTTCCTGGTGATGATGATATTACATCGAAATATCCTGCCGTTGCTTCTAATGTCGGTTCAATTAAAGGTCCTGCAGCTTATTTCACGCCTATTGTGAACACACCGATAGAAGTAATTCAGGCTAATATCACGGGTTTTATTAACGATATTTCCTATTCTTATGCATTTAATATATCCGCACAACCACACCACGTTGACATAGTCGGAACTTATTACTTAACACAAGAAAAACGAACGGTTACCTTTTTTCAAGGAAGATTTATTTATTCATCGGAATTAACACAAGGTATTGCAGGAAGGATGATAATGACACCTGAAACAGCATCCAATTTATTTTCACCCACACCGCCAACAGCGTCTTCATTTAATTGCACTGTTCAATTATGTGCTGAATCCGATCTTGTGAGTGATAATTGCATCGCCAACTGCATTACAGCTAATGGGTGGATCGGTCCACTTCCTTTCGCTTCATTTGAAAATGTGCCATACACGCAGCCCATGCCGTCTGGAGCAATGATGTTAGTAGGTTTTTCCGATTGGACAGGCCATGCGAACGCTTGTAGTTGTAGTTTTTATATTGGTGATTATTTCAAGGAGTATTCCTTTCTTCTGCGCATTTATATTGAAAAGGTGAAAGAAATTTATCAAGCGCTTCTGATTGATTCATTATATTCATTTTATAAAAATAATCTTACTCAGCCACTTCAAAACACCGCGCAATGGGAAACAGAAAGAAAACATTTAGAAAGTTTGAATGCGCCGGGATTGAAAATCATTAGCGACGCATTTCTCAGAACGGTACTTGCCAATCCAGAAATTCCCGCATACAAAGCTATTGCCGCAGACATTCAAAACATCGGCGCTGCTTACAATGTCATTAATGGTTTTATACAACTGGTTTTTGGGGATTACACCAAAGGCACGCATTCTGCACATGAAAAATTCTTGTGTGAACCGATTAATCCCTGGAAAAGTAATGGCACCCATTTTGCAGATCAACATGGCGTTCAAGTGAATGCAATTCCAGGTAATTTTACGACTATGCATTCATATTTTTCGCTTCAAATACCGCATAAAGAATTACGCATCGTGTGGTCGCCATTCAATAATGCGCAAGCTAAAATGGGTCTACAATTGGGAGATAAAACAGTTGTTGCCATTGATCCGTCTGTTAATGCAGATGCAACGTATTACACGCGTATCGTGCAAACTCACTCCAACCAATATGAATTTACAACAACATTGAATCAATTTGATGGAATTCCTGTAAAACACAGCAAGTGGAATACTACTGAAACACAAGCAAAATTAAGCGCTTTTGTGCAATCAGAAGATGCAACACAAGGAATTAGAATTTCTTCTGCAACCAGTTTGCAAGAAAATACAACCGTTGAGGCAGTTCCCGCTTCGTGGAATAGTGTGAACACACCGAACAGCAATCAAACTGTGTTTGCAAACAATAGTGTTACGTTTTTTAATACCAACCAATCTAATCCTAACGGTTATTCACAAGTAGCGACAAAGAAAGAAGTCTATGTAATGGATTCGAGAATGTATATTGCGTGGAAAGCAGATGCAAAACTCTACCCTATGACGGTTGGAATTAATGTGGGTCAACAAAAAGGAGTTGCTGAATTTCAAATGGGTGTTGACCAATTTAATTCGAACACACCGTATTACACAACCATTACGGTTACGCAAGAAAAAATTACCTGCGTCACTTGTAATAAAGATGGTGATGTTATCAGCAACAGTACGCAGAATAATAATTTTGTCACCGATGCTGCTGAAGTAGCGATTCGTATCAGTAACAGTACTGCGCCGGATGGTCATCAATCAGTGAGCATACTACAACCCATTCGTGTAGTTGGTTTTGAAACCAGTGTTTTACCAAAACCCATGTCTGCCAATCAGTGGCAAGCAGAAAACAGTGATATTGCAAGCACACCGAATGGATTAACCATTGTCACTAACCCAAGTGGCGATAGCGCAACTTTAATTTCAGCAAAAAAACATATTTTAAGATACGAAGAAATTTTGATGAGATGGAAAGCGAATGGTGATGCGAATATTACCTTACAATTATCAGGAAATCCTGTTGCAACTTTTGTATCGCCTGAATCAGATCAATGGTTTTATACGCGCGTTGTTGTGTTTAATAACACGGTTGAAATTACAACGGCCAATGAACATTATGATTTAAATTCTGCTGCTGTTAATGTAACGCAAATTGACACTGACGCTCAAAATGCAATTGGCACTATTTCCTGGGTTGTTAATAGTAATACGGGAAATACAGCAAACTTTACGCTGGCTGAATGCATGATCCAAGATGCAGCCAATACTATTTTAGCGAAACAAGGTGCTGGATTGATATCGCAAGACGGACTGGCGTATGAAATGTTAAAGAGCGCCGGTTCGCCAGATTCGTCTATTAATTTCACGCGATCAGAACGCAAACATACTATGCAGCTGTTCGAAATCTTGCAGCATACTGCTTCTCAACCAGCCGAAATAGATCCTGATCTTTCAAGAGCACTCAAGACGATTTTGGATGTTATACGGATAATTTTGAAGAATAATATTAATAGCGCCGCATTCAATCACAATGATTATCCTGATGATAGGCCGATAGATTTTACGAGAACAGAAAGTCTCAGTAACACTGAAACCGATTCAGCCATGAGCGCAAGCCAAGAGTGGAGCATGAGCCGTTCTGAAACCATTTCTAAAGCTAGCGCAAGCCAAGAGTGGAGCATGAGTCGTTCTGAAAAAGTTTCAGAAAGTAAAACTGAAAAACCTACGGAAACTACCACTAAAAGCAAAACCTTATCTACAAGTAATTCTGCTACAGAAACAAAAGAAGAAATTCATCCTGCAGATGCAAATTTCGTAAAAACAATTGGTGTTGTGCTTGGGTTGGTAAGTGCAGGAGTTGTTGGAGCAGCGGTTTTTTTATGTGTTAAAAATAGAAGATCAGCCGGTTCATTTTCAGCATTCTTTAGGCCTGCTAGAGCAGGAAATAGTGAGTATGGTGGTGAAATGGCTGGGTTAGTAGTTAAGCCAAATGCTGCTGAGGCGAATGTGTAATGTAAAACAGCGTAAAATAGGCAATGCTAAGAACACACGTCTCAATATTCTCGTTTCTCCACCTGCTCTCACTGCAGCTGGAGCTGGAGCTGGAGCAACACCCGATGATCATTTCTATGTTATCGAGGAAGGGTTGAATGGTCGAACCACTAATGTAGATTTTCCTATTCCACCGGATCGTAATGGTAAAAATTATTTAGCGCCTTGCTTATATACGCATTCGCCTCTGGATTTAGTAATTACGATGTTAGGCGGCAATGATCTGAAAAATATTTTTCATCGAACTGCAGAAGATATTGTCACTGGTGCTGCAGAATTAATTCAAATTATACAATCCACAAAATATGGTCATGATATGCAATCCCCACCCGAAATTTTATTGATTGGATATCCAGCATTTTGCAATGCCGTTGACTGAAATGTTGTATCGGCAATTGGTTTATTTGAATGAGAAAAATTTAACGGAGAAGAAATAACAATGCATAACAATCAACACAGCGTTTTAAAATTAAAATGAGGTAGTTTAGTGACCCATACATTCGAGCAACGCAGAATATTAATCCTAGGCATGTTTCTATCGCCATTGATTGCGCTCGGATACGATTTATATACGCCTTCATTACCGGCGATAACCAGCTACTTTCACGTAACCCATTTTGCTGCGAATCTAACAATTATTTTTTATATTGCGGGATTTGGTATTTCGCAACCCTTTGTTGGCATTATCTCTGATCACATGCAGAGAAAATTATTTATTTTAACCGCACTATTTATTTATTTTTTATCCTGCTTTGCTTCAGCATGGACCACGTCAATTGATGCGCTGTATTGTTATCGTATCATTAGCAGTATTGCCGCAGCTTGTGTATCGGTTGTCATAAAGAGTATATTGGTCGATTATTTTTCGGGAAAAATGCTGGCAAAAGCCAATAATTATTTTATGCTGGGCTGGTCACTCACACCCATGATTGCGCCAGTGATTGGCGGATACTTACAGCATTTTTACGATTGGCAAAGTAATTTTTATTTTATGGGGCTATATGGTTTATGGTGTTTTATATTATGTTTATTGTTATTAAAAAAGCAGCAAAATAAAATCACCCTTAAAAAAACATTATCATTCGGTAATGCGATAGGAAAATGGAAAATATTATTTTTAGATCGAGTGTTCCTTGTATGTGTTTTAATATTAGCCGTTGAAAATGCCATTCCATTTATTTATTACACCGCAGCACCATTTATCATTCAATTAGAATTGCATTTTAATGCGGCACAATATGGTGAAATTATGTTGTTCGCTGGCGGCTCATATGTCGTTGGCAATATACTCAATGGATGGTTGTTAAATTATTTTGACGTTCAAAAAATTATTCGGGGAGGACTCATTTCAGCGATCGTCATTATTTTTACATCATTAATGATGGTGGAGTTTTTTGGAAATAATCATACCTCAATTTATATGGTTACCATCCCCATTTTTTTGTTATTTTTATGCGATGCGTTTGTATTTCCAAACGTAATGGCGCATGCATTACCGCGTTACAGCAATTTTTCGGGTGCAGCAGGGGGCTTATTATCGGGAATGTTGAATATAATAGCGGCGCTAATCGTCGCTTTTTGCGCGCATTTTTTTGATCTACATCATTTAAATACTCTAAATTTAGTTTATTTTGTTTTGTTATGTTTTTCATTGCTGATTTTTATATCCTATAAACAAAATGATGTAAATGCGAAATAGAATAACTTTATTCGTATACTATTAATTGCCAAAATGGAGTGGATGCATTGCACCAAAATTCCAAGTTCGTTCTTAACGCTTGGATATTATATGATCCTTGATGCTGCTATGATGCACCATTTCAATCAAGTTAAGAATAATCTCTGATCCATAAGTCGATCTCACGCTGGTAAAAAGACACAAGGTGATATCATACCATCGTTTCTGTCACTAGCACTGCACCAATAATACATATTCGTTTTCGCAGGAAATACGCTACACCAAATACAATTTCTTGGTATAATAACCAAAGAATTCTAACGAAATTCAATTGGTTGAGAAAACAAATGGAGTAAGAACAAATGTTTAGCTAAACAGAAAAAAGTTGAATTAGAGGTATGTCTTTCTGATCTGAGTAATGTTTTTCTAAGAACACCACCCAACAGTAAATTTCAAAAAAGATTAGAGGATTTAGAATGAAGAAAATCGTTCATCTGACCGCGTGTTTTATTTTATTTTTTACATTTGCATTCCCGGCATTTGCAAGTGAAAAATTTAAAGCTTATGTAAAAGCAGGTCATATTTATCTTTTCTCAAAAATAAAAAATCAAACTATTCAGATAACGCATTCTGTGGTAGCACATGATCCAGTTTTATCGCCTGATGGAAAATGGCTTGTATTTGTAATGCGATCGAATCATCTAATCCCACGTGCATGCGCATTTTCACTAACCAAAACAAATTATGCTGATGAAGTTTGGATTATTGATTTAAGCACAATGCATAAAAAAATATTAGTAGATGTACATACGGATTGCGATCATCCAAAAAAAGTGATTATTGATCCTAATGATTTACAATTCTCACCTGATAGCAAAACATTGTATTTTGCAACATCTGCTTGGGCTACTTCTGGTGCCATCCATGCTATCGATATTAATGGAAAAAATTTGCGTTATGTCACTTATGCAAATGAATATCGTGTAATTCAATATGGAAAATACCGCGGTGATATAATTGCTTATCAACATCGTTATCATGACAAAGGCGGCAGTTATGATTGGGACTGGTTATTTACTCCGCAAGGAAAACAAATAAAGCTTTATAAAAAAGAGGATTGATGATCTGGCATTGTGAGAAAACGTCGACGTCTAAATTAAACTGTTTGTTTACGTGATATTTTGCATTATAACTCATATGGGTTTTTATATCGGAAAATCCATCTATGTCATTGGACTTTTGAATAAATGATCATAAATTAATCATGGGTGCAATTTTACGCACGTATCCTGGCTCAGGGCCTTAAAGGGTTGCGTTACAAGGAAGATTTAAGTCAAATCGAATTTTCAGAAATGATTGGCATCACACAAACCA
>Ga0207113_1037_pt1 | contig 49463 bp, 36 predicted proteins | sample Alteio_BWMinHeat_69_FD_153559 | JGI IMG/M metagenome (GOLD analysis project Ga0207113, IMG submission 153559) | Enriched cells from forest soil in Barre Woods Harvard Forest LTER site, Petersham, Massachusetts, United States -... | ecosystem: Environmental > Terrestrial > Soil > Temperate forest >... | reverse complement strand
ACCATAAAAGATTTACCAGATTTTAGTACCAGAAGAATTGTTGGAATTGATTTAACCGGATCGGAAAAGAGGGCTTCAGGATGGGCCATTTTAGAAAATAATACTGCATTAACAAAGCGAATACTCTTAGATGATGAATTGATCAAAGAGACAATTAAATACAATCCAACAGTAATTTCAATAGATTCTCCTTTGTCAATTCCTTTTGGAAGAAAGTCCGTTTTCGACGATGATCCGGGTAGATCTACTTACGGTATAACACGAGAATGCGAAAGAATTATGGCAAAGCGGGGTGTTAAGTCATATCCCTGCCTGATACAAAGTATGCAAAGACTGACGGAACGCGGTATATTATTAGCACAAAGGTTTCGTAAATTAGGTTATGCTGTAATTGAAAGTTATCCAGGTGCGGCCCAGGACATTCTGGGGATACCTAGAAAAGGTAAAAGCATTGAGTATTTGGTCAAAGGATTATTGGCATTTGGTATTAAAGGATTTTATGATCAACCTGAGATAAGCCATGACGAGATAGATGCGATAACTTCTGCTTTGGTAGGATATTTTTATTTAGCGGATCAATATGAAGCGCTAGGTAATGAAAATGAAAACTATTTAATTATACCTGAATTAAAAAAAAATGAAATTGCTGGATATTCAGAACCAGTCGCGATTGGACTCAGTGGATTTCTTGCTTCCGGGAAAACTACGAGTGGCGAATTTTTACAGAAATATGGGTTTGCTTACGGACGCTTTAGTATTGTGATTGCAAATCTAATTTCTGGGGAAGGCAAAGAAGTCAATAGGTTTACATTACAAGAAATGGGAGAATATATGAATAAGCATATGGGTCAAAGATGGCTTGGTAACGAGCTTCTAAAGTTGTTGCCACCTAAAGGGAATGTCGTTATTGATGGTTTGAGGTTTCTGGAAGATCATTCGTTTTTTAAGGAAAAGTATAAGACGAATTTCTATCACATACATCTGGTTGCAGATGAAGACAAAAGAAGAGAGAGATATGAAAAAAAGGAAACAAACAATACTTCTTTCGATGAAGCGAATAAGCACGTCGTTGAAAGTGAGGTGATGGAATTGCAGAAATTTGCAGACTTAACATTATCTAATAATACAAGTATTGACGATCTTGAAAATAAACTAAAAAAAATCATTAATCAACTATGCCCATCTCAATTGTCATCGGAGGCCAATATGGTTCAGAAGGTAAAGGGAAAGTAACACACTATTTTGCAAAAAAATACAAAGCCGCCGCAGTAATTAGAGTAGGCGGTCCAAATTCCGGGCATACTGTAATCAACGATAAGGGGGAGGCGCTGATCTTTAAACACTTGCCAACTTCTTGCATCGTTGGCGGCATAAAGTCTGTGCTTCCATCTGGTCACTATATTAACCTGGAGATTCTTGAACATGAAATAGAAGTGTCAGGTATAAATGATTCAGATCTTATAATTGATCCCTATGCGGTTATTATTTCAAAGGACGATATCGATAAAGAAGCCAATAGTGGTCTGATAGAAAAAATTGGTTCGACAGGTTGCGGATTGGGATCAGCAATCTCCAAAAGAATTAACCGCAATGCCAAAACCATTTTTGCAAAAGATATTGGCGGGTTAAAAAAGTATGTTTCGGATTCGAATTTGTATTTAAGGAATTTACTGAATCAAAATGAAAGGGTAATAATTGAAGGTACTCAAGGATTTGGACTTTCATTACTGCACTCAAACTTGTATCCTTATTCAACAAGTAGAGACACAACCGCGGCAGGATTTCTTTCGGAGTCTGGTCTAAGTCCAATGGATGTAGATGACGTAATAATGGTGATCCGAGCATTTCCAATCCGAGTAGCTGGGAATTCCGGTCCTTTAAAAAATGAAACGACTTGGGAAGATATTTCTGCTCGGTCAGGCTCTGAAGTTTTGTTCAATGAATTTACTTCGGTTTCCAAAAAATTAAGAAGGGTTGCAAATTTTGATGAAGAAATAGTAAAAAGGGCGATTCAGTACAATAAGCCAACCAAAATAGTCTTAAATCATGTTGACTATATTGACATTCATTCACAGTGTAGTAGAACCTTAAATGCAAAAGTTAAAAGTTTTCTATCGGAAGTCGAAATTAAGATTAAAATGTCGATTGATTATATTGGGAATAGTAGAGAGGACATTCTTGAAAAAATGGTTTTTGAGAAGGGAATTGAAAAATTTTTACAAGTTGCAAATTAAAATTATGGCTGATGTAAGACCCATAGAATTGAAAGATGAAGAAGCTGATTTGCTATATAATAAAACTAAAAATAGAGATCCTTTTGATACTCAGATCCCACCAGCATTATTGAATTCTTCGGATATTGTTAAGTATGTTGAAAGTACTGGAATGCTAAATCCATTCTATATAGGAGAGGAGTTTTTAAAGCCTGCTTCTTATTCTTTGAGAGTTAACGGGACATATATCTATTGGAATTCTAAGGAAGAAATGATTCAGGGTGAATTGGCAAAAGCTGGTGATTATATTGTACTCAAAAGAAATACGGTTGCATTCGTTACATTAGAATCTAAGATCAGACTTCCGCATTATATTGCTGCAAGATTTAATCTTCAAATTAAACATGTTCATAGAGGAATCCTTTTAGGAACTGGTCCTCTTGTAGATCCTGGATTTAAGGGTAATTTATTTATTCCCTTGCATAACCTTACAAACAATGATTATAAAATAGAATATTTAGATCCTTTAATTTGGATGGAATTTACCAAAATAAGTAATTCAAGTGATTACGTAAACAATATGGGAGAAAAAAGGAAAGAAAACTTTTTCCCATTCAAAAATTCTAGTGTTAGTCTGTCACCAGGCCAATATCTAAACAAAGCTGCTCCACATTCTCCGATTATAAATTCAGTTTCTTTACTAGTGGAAAGGGCTTCCGAATTACAAAAAAAGGCTGAAGATGTAATCGGTAGAATTAATCTAACCGCATTAATGTCAATTATAACTCTTTGCATCGGATTAGGAACTTTTATGTATAACACTCTAAATATTCGGAAGGAAACAATGGACTATGTTTTGAAAAATGTTGAGAAACAACAGGCACTGGAAAACCGACTTGACTCATTGGTGAAAAACCTAAATAGCAAAGATCAAGTTATAATGAGTATACAGCCTAAATCAAAAGAGAAGAAATGAGGATTGAGATTACTGGATCAATCGGATCAGGGAAAACATCCTTAGCCAAACTTCTATTAGAGAATGGGTACAATCTTGTTTTTGAGGAATTCAGGAATAATCCATTTTGGAAGGCTTTTTATGCAAATCCACTAAAGTACAATTTCGAAACTGAAATCACATTTTTACTTCAACATTATCATGAGTTAAAAAGAAAGTTGGAGGAAAATAATGACGTTGTATGTGATTTTTCATTTACTCAAGATTTGGGTTATGCGGTTATGGGATTAAATGACGAACAGTTAAAGATCTTTCGTTCCCTTTATAGCTATATCATTAACGAGCTGGGTGAACCGACCTTAATTATATATCTAAAATGTTCCCCTAAAACCCTGTTACATAGGATACATTCGAGGGGAAGAAGCGAAGAATCTCTAATTGATGTTTCATTCTTGTCTTCTCTGTCAAACTGTATAAAACAGGAAATTGAGATAAAATTGAATGATGTTATTAGCACATCATTTTTAGAGATCGATACGGAAGTATTTAATTTAGTTAACAGTCCTTCCGATCAGTCGGAAATTTTGAGGAAGATTTCTGGTATTTACACTTAATTTTTGGCCTTTCAAAGGCTGGTAGTGATTGTCGATATACATTCGGACATTTCTCTTTTAAAAGATCCGATAAATATACAAAATTGGTCTCCTGGTCAGTTATCATTTGCCGAGTCTTTGGTTCCAAACTATCCCGATAGCCTTTCCAATGATTTTAAATTCTTCTTCGGAGAATGTATCAGTCTTAGCGTTATTGCACCAATAGCAGGAATAAGTCAGGTTTTCTATTTTGCTATATTTTTCATCAGCAATTTTTCTATCTATTTCCAGGGTTCTCCCTCTCGTGATTCTTTTATTGTTGATGCCTATTTTGTGTAACTCATTAAGATCTTCTTCAGTAATTCCACAGTAATGACATTTCTTTTCTGCTGTTAAATACCAATTGTAGAAGTCCCAGAAATTGCCACCTATTTCTTTTAATTTCCACTTGTCCCTGACTTTAGTAATAGGCCGCCATATATGCTCAAGGCTAATGTTCAGTTGACTTATTGTTTTATTATCAACATTCAGTAGTTCAGCAGCTTTCTGATAAGTATTCAATTGAATATAAACAGTGTTAAAAAAATCCTGTTGCTGTTTGCTGAGGTCTTTTAATGTTCTGTCCATAGTTTTATTTATTTAGACTGATTCGAAAATAAAGGTATGGTTGAACAATGAGATTGAACTGTTTGAATTCAAATTTCGTGAGCTGGTAAATATTAAATTTTAAATTACAATTGTGGCAAGTATAAAATTATATTATTAGTTTTAATTCAAATTAAATTTTATTCTTAATTGTAGCAGCTATCAGTTTCAGACGGATAATAAAAAAGAAATGATTTACAAAGCAATTAAGTTTTTTTCTTTTGACCAATATTCCTAACATATGCCATTATTAGATTGTCAAAAATTTTAGGATACGAAGTATTAAAAGTTCCACTTAATCCGATCTGCTTTTCTACCTTAATGTGATTAATAAAATTGTGAGTTTTTTCTAAAATATAAGTGAAGCATGTTTCCTCTTCAGAGAATTTAATACCTGGAGGTTGTTTTATGCCTTCTTTGGCGTTTAAAAAACTTGTTGGCTCACACGAAAAGAATCTTATAGTGTATTGCCTGTCTATAGGGGGGACTATATTCGGTAAAATATGGGCAAGAGTTTTTGAATTTCCAACAATACGTGAATTGGATTCAGAGGTTTTAAGTGCAAAACAAATGCTACGCAATTTTTCAATAACTTCAGGCAAATTAGAGTTACTAACCTCCTCCATTTTTAAGGTTTTAAGGTCACTCAATATGTTTTTGTGAGTTAATATTGAATTTTCGAATTTATTGAAATCAACCATCTTTGTTTTGGTATCCCCCATTCTATGCATTCCCCAAGAAGCAAGTGTTGCATAAATCATTTCTATGTGAGTCTTGCCAAGAAAACTCCTTTCAATTTCATCTAATGCCCGTTGATGAAAATATAAACTTGGTCCACCGAAATTGTTTCCAATTCCTTTTGCAATATCGAGATAGGTTGAATAATCACTTTTAAGGGCTAGGTAATTTGTTTCGGTTAATTTCATTTGTAATCGGCTAGTCTTAAAGATAACTTATGATGTTAACAGCTTGCTGTTTCACTAAATCTATATCTATTAATGAGTATTAAATCACGTTCACCTAATTTAAAGTAGTTTGGGGGAAATCGAACCTAGTAATAGGTAATCAAAAGTATTCATACAAAAAGACCCAGTTTTCGCTGAGTCTTCGTGGTGTGTGGCGGGATTGAACCGCCGACACAAGGATTTTCAGTCTTTTGCTCTCTAAAGTACCGGCCTAGATTTACCCGTCTGATTCTTTTATAAGTTATTCTTCTTTAACTCACTCACGGCATGGTCGGCAGCTCTTGCGGTAAAAGCCATATAAGTAAGGGATGGATTCTGACAGGCGGCAGATACCATAAAAGATCCGTCGGTTACAAAAACATTCGGCGCATCCCAGACCTGGTTCCATTTATTCAGCACACTCGTTTTGGGATCCTTGCCCATACGCGCTGTGCCCATTTCATGGATGCCACGACCCAGGTATGGATTTTCATCAGACGACTGAATATTTTTTACTCCCAATGCCTCCAACATTTCAATAGCATCATGGAGCATATCTTTACGCATTTTCTTTTCATTCTCTTTTATTTCCGCATCGAAGGCCAGCACATTGAGTCCCCATTTATCTTTTTTCGTTTTATCCAGCGTCACTTTATTTTCATGGTAGGGAAGTGTTTCGCCGAAGCCACCCATTCCAAAAGTCCATGGTCCTGGTTCGCTGAGTTTATCTTTTAAATCCGTACCAATCGAATATTCCGATCCGGCATTTTGATCCCAGCCTACGCGACCGCCTCCACCCTGGTAACCAAAACCACGCAGATAATCGCGTTTGTCGCCAAAGAAATTCCGGTAGCGTGGAATATAAATTCCATTAGCTCTGCGGCCAAAATAATATTTATCCTCATACCCCTCAACGATACCTCCTGCAGAAACGTCCAGGTGATGGTCCATCACATTGTGACCCAACTCTCCGCTGCTGCTGCCCAGCCCGTCGGGCCAGATATCCGTTGCAGAGTTCATCAATATCCAGGTACTATTGAAAGTGGATGCATTCAGGAATATGATTTTTGCATAGTACGTATACGTTTGATTGGTTTGCCCGTCCAGCACTTCCACACCGGTAGCCCTTTTCTTATCCTTATCATATAAAATTTTGGTAACAATGCTCCAGGGGCGAAGGGTAAGGTTCCCCGTTTTCATCGCAGCAGGAAGCGTGACTGATTGTGTGCTGAAATAGCCGCCGAACGGACATCCATACCAGCATTTATCGCGATACATACATTGCCTTCCATCCAGGGGTACCGTGGCATGACCAACGCGGCCGATGATCATTTTTCTCGACTGTTTATAATGATCTTTGAATCGGGCTGACAGATCTTTCTCCACGCAGTTCATTTCCATAGCTGGAAGAAAGTGACTGTCGGGCAATTCCTTTAAATTCTCCACGGAACCACTTACGCCGGCAGTTTTTTCAACATAGGTATACCAGGATTCAATATCCTTATATCGTACCGGCCAGTCGATGGCGATACCATCCTTTGCATTTTCTTCAAAATACAAATCACTCCAGCGATATGTTTGTCTGCCCCATAGTAAGGAACGGCCACCCACATGATAACCACGGAACCAGTCAAACCGTTTTACTTCCGTGTAAGGGGAATCCTGATCGTTCGCCCACCAGGAAAGATTTCTCTCATTCAGCGGGTAATCTCTTTTCAGTACTGGATAATTTTTTATCATTTGCTGGGTACGACTACCCCGGTGCGGATGATCCCAGTCTTCCTTCGATGCTTCGGTGTAATCTTTAATGTGGACGATGTCCATGCCGCGTTCCAGCATGATGGTTTTCAAACCTTTTTCAGTCAGCTCTTTAGCAGCCCATCCACCACTGATGCCCGATCCCACCACAATCGCGTCGTAAATATTATTTGCCATATGACCTCCTCATCCCTGAAACAGGATTTTTAATTATTTTTTCCCATGGTTAAGGTAGTGAAAAAACCGGCTGTGCAGCAGTATATTCTTTTTAGATCCGATAGTCATATTTCAAATAAATGATGTAGGTTTAAAGGAATTAAAGTCTGCTCAAGGTTTAAATAAAATTCCCGCCTGAATTAATAAAATAAATTATTTTATGAAAAAGAGACATTTAACAAGTTATCTGGTTGTCGCCATCTTATCGATTCTTTTCTCCTTACCGGCTGTTGGTCAGAAGGTGCTCGCTTCTATAGTTAAGAACGGGGAGATTCGCATCGGCACCACCGGAACTCAGCCTCCGTACTCCATGAAATCAAAAACCGGAGAGCTGGTGGGATATGAAATTGACCTTGCGAAAGCACTGTCAACAAATATGGGCGTAAAATTGAAACTGGTTGAAATGCCTTTTTCCGGATTGATGGATGCTCTTAAATCAGGTAAAATTGATGCCATCATGTCTGGTATGACCATAACACCGGAACGAAATCTGAATGCGCTTTTTGCAGGTCCGTATGTCATTTCGGGAAAATCAATTTTAACCAAATCAGCTAAGGTTGCTGCGTTCAATGGAGACACCAGTGCCGGTGGAAAAAAATATAAGATCGTATGCCTGAAAGGATCAACCAGTGAGGAATTTGTAAAGACCGTCATGTCAAAACACGAACTCATTGCTGTCAATAATTACAACGACGGCGTAAATATGGTCATCAATGATCAGGCTGATGCCATGGTCGCTGATAAACCCATCTGTGTTCTTTCCGTTTTGAGGTATCCGGGCAAAGATCTTGTGACAGGAGAACAACCATTAACCATTGAACCCATCGGTATCGCATTACCGTCCGGTGATCCGCAATTTCTAAACCTGGTAACGAACTATCTTTCAACTTTACAAATATCCGGTAACCTGGCAGCGCTTGAGCAAAAATGGTTCAAGGATGGTTCGTGGATGTTGAGTGTAGAATAACTTTTCTCCGACATGTCCTTTTCCGCCACGGCGGATACCGCACCGTACCTGCAATTACTTATTGATATTTTCAATAATGCCTATGGCTTCCCAGTTTACCCAACCTTTTTCCGGGAAATTGGCTGCCCATTCCAATGGCGTTACATTTCTTGCCATACACCAACCTGGCTCTTCGCACCAATCAAGATACTTTCTGAGATTTACTCTGATATTAAAATCCGCGCCAAGATCCAAAAGACGTTGAACCATATAAGCATCCCGCTGCCTGCCGTTTGCATATGCATCACTCACGATGGCGTTAAATAATGGAGTATGTCCGCCAAATCCTTCTTTGTCTATAATCGCAGCAGCATTTACATCTGCTCCTTGATCCAATAACCAATCGAAGATTTCCTGTTCGTCAAAATCAATGGATAAGTGGAGCAGGGTGGTTCCATCAATTGGTGTACCGTGCAGGCCTGATCTAAAATCATCCGCACAACCCAGCTCAGGAGGATAAATTTCACGATAACTGAACCGCCGGTCAATTAATGCAGGATCGTTTTGCAGATGTATTTTGAGCCGGTTAAGATCTCCACAATGAAAGGCCATCATGGATGTGTCTGTCCAGTGATATTGTCTTTTTTTAAATCGTTGTAAGATTGCGTGTTTGCCTGCAGGATTGCGACAGTAAGTTTCCAGTACCATTGCCAGTGGAGCTAATGAATCATTTTTATCATTTGCCAATGAAACACCGGAATCATCCAAAAATGCGAAGCCATGTTCATTCAGTGTTTCACAAGATCCCATAATGATCCCTGGTGTGAATGCGGCGCCGTGTTCGTGTAGCCATTCTGCTGTTTTAATTTCACCGTGCAGCAGCGCACGATCGAAAGCATGTTGAAAATCTTTTGCCCCTAACGCGGCAATCGTTTTAACCATATCGAGCAGCCCCATGTTAGCGGCATGGCTCATCGGCGGTCCCCAATTGCCACTCCTGACAGGTACGTGCAATAAGTTGGGATAAGCCAGGAGTAATCGCGTGACTGCTGCGGAATCATTGGAACGAATCGCTTTATCTATCAATTGAGTTATGGTGTTCTCGGTTATGCGCTGCTTGAGTTGTGTCCAGGTTGAGAATCCGTATTCCCTTGCGATGACCAATTGTGTATCGCTCAACTTTAAAAGGGTAGAAATGTCGTCAACTCCGGATTTATGAAATCTGGAATGCTGACGCCTTACACGATCAAGGGCATCAACTGATTTTGCTTTGCACTCTTGCAGCAATTCACGTGCCTGTCGTTTAGGAACATCGAGATGAGGCTGTGCGGGTAAGTCGCGGGATACTGTAGACATAACTTTCCTTCTTTTATATGCCAGTCCGCTAAAGGCAAGAAGTTAAGTTAATAAAGTATGTGTTCGTAAACTACACCGGTGGGCTATGCCCATTTCCGCGGACTGGATGCTTCCGGAAAGCGGTGTAAAAATAGTAAATATTGAGATGCAATGGAGAAATGAGCCCTTACAAAATTGTATGACAAGATACACAAGGATTTTCAGTCCTTTTCCGCCACGGCGGATACCGCACCGGATGTTCATAAAATAAAAAAGCGTCTGACTTTATCAGAGGCCCTATCGTTAACATTAAGCTTAAAAAAAGGGAATTGCACTTAATCTATTAAAACTAAGAAAGAACTGAATAAGACAACGATATATGTGTTGGGACAAGTGGGAATATTAAATATAATTTTGATAAATAGTTCTAAACCCATTCAGTATTCTGTATACCAACCAAGCCTCTTCATCAGGGTAATAAGAAAAATGCAATCGGTTAAAAATTTTAGATTGCTCTTTGTGCGGAAAAGGGAATTCTGAATGTATTATAATTTCTGGTTTTTCCCATTGCTGGGATATCACTGCTATGGGGTTTTCGAATGCAACGCTCCATGTTGCTTTGTCGCCTGACATTTTGGGCAAATAATTAATTCTTAGGATTTCGTCTAATATTTTTTCAATTAGCCAATATTCATTTACTTCAATTTCCAAACTTGTACCGCCAACCTCATCTCCCATTGAAACACTATCTCGCGTTAATCTTATTTTTCTCATTACTTCTTTGCTGGATTATTAATTTTTATTGTGGTTGAGAAAATAGTATAATATTAGTTCTAATTTATCATTTTTATAATATTTACTATATGCTTTTAAAAAACTTCGATCCTGACCCATTATAACAATACCGTCATATACTGTATAGACGATGATATAATGCATAATTGATTTGTCTTTAAATTTTATGTCTAAATACAAAGAACCATTGTTACTTTTTACACCCACTTCATCTGTCGGTCTAAGTTTATTAATTTCATCAATAATCGGTGAAATAGAGTATTGGTCATTAAAGACCATTTTTTTTGGATATCTATCATCATTTCTTTCATTTATTAGTGCGATTTCATCAACTTGGTCTTTGTCTATATAAACATCTTGATGAATTGTACAAGAACAAAAAAGAAAAAATGCTAATAATTTCAATTTAATCGAAAGCATATTTATTTAAGTTGGAGCAAGTGGGAATTTCGTTATTGCAACCTTATAGTCTTATCGGTTTTTTCTATTGAGACTATCTTTTTTTGTTTCGTATCGTATTTGATAACATAAACTATCCTTTGTACTGAATCCAGTAGCTCAGTAATGAAACCGGACATAATACTACTTTTTGATGCTTCGGACACTGTTATTGAAAAATTACAAGACGCACAATTTTTTGTCAAAGAATCATAGTGTTTTTGTTCTTCCTTACATTCTGGTAGCAGCTTAATTATTGCCGTTAGGCTATCCAAGTTAAATTTACCAGTAATGTTTTGGCAATAAGCGATTGAATGACAAAAATCCAATATTAATAGGCTAACAATAAATCTCATTATAAATACTTATTTCTTCTTTGCTGGTTTCTTCCCTTTCTTGGGTGGTAGTGTATATGGTGTATCAGACGGTTTTGAAACGTCCTCAAATCTACCCAAAAATTACATCTTATTTCCTTATGGAAAGTTTTGCTGTTCAGGGTACCTAAATCCTTTAAAGCCAAGTGTAGTGAAAATGAAACTTACGGAACATGCAAAGTAAAGTTGATTAATTTATTATTGTAAGATTTTACATTTCTACCATATTTCTGAGCAGGTATCCAATACGGACTTTTTTTTACAACACTGATTGCAGCATCTCGCAATTCGGCAGGACCAGACAAGGCCTTTACATCTTTGACGCTTCCATCAATTTCTACATTAAATCCAACCAGGACACTTCCTTCAATCCCTCCGGAGATGGCTCCGCTGGGATATACTAATTTTCTTTGAAGGAATTTATTCCAGGCTGCATCACCACCTTTAAATGATGCAGGTACATCAACATTTTCATAAACAGAATCCGGTTTTATGACGATGGTTGTACCCTGTTGACCCTTAGCAAAATAACTTATAAAAAGAATGGAAATAAAAGGCAAAAGTATTTTGGTCATGTTACCAAATATACACTCTTAGATAATTATATAAAATAGGTAAAAACCCTTAAGTCAGAACTCCCTTCCCAATTACTTCCAGTCTTTTACCTTTGTAATGGTGCTCTGCTTTGTATGCAATTTCAAGCGTATAATAAACAATTTAAGTGTAGACTATAAAGGGATGTTAGGATTATGACATTTCGATAGTTTAAAGATTAATAACCTAATTATGAAAATGATGAAACCGGTTAAAATCAGCATGTTATTGCTTTTATTAATTTGCACTTCATTTAAACGTGCAAACGAAATATATCGAATTACCCCTTTGTTAACGATTAAGGCTGAAAAATGGCAAGTAATAACTCAATATCGTGGATTTTTTGTCAATACAACTATTACTAATAATACGAAGGATACATTTTATTATATAATCAGTCCTTGTATGTGGGAAAGCTTTTATAATGTTGATTCAAAAGATATTTATATAAAACAAGAAAACACCTGCCTTAGATATTATGCAAAAATTATAAAAATCCCACCATTCCAAAGTGTCGAAAATCTATTGGAAATATACCCTTTGAAACCGATTTTTCAGCTACGCTCAACTAAATTCAGAATCGGGTTTAAAATACAAAAACCAGAAAATGCATCCATGCTTCCCTTAAATGAATATCCCGAAAATATTATTTGGTCAAATACAATTGATTTTAATTGATATATGGTAAGGCATGTGAATAGCAAGGGAACGGTCTTGGGGTTGCGAAAGATTACACACGGCAAGAAAGTTCCATCGGATAAATGCGCAGAAGCTCAGTAACCTTGTTCATACGTGTTACTTTCCACCGGTTCTACCTGGTCTTTAAGAAAACTTATGAGTTCTACTTTTTGTAGTTGTACCATGGTGTTAGAATTTACAATAACAGCTATTTCTTTCTTTGTCTCTCGATCAGGTTTACCAAACGTCTTTGCTCAGCTATAAGTAACCCTCCCACCAATATTTTGAAACCCGCGACGATGGTGTATTCTATCTTAGGGTTAGTCTGACCGTAGGTCATCCGTTTTTCTTGCAAGTACGAATACAGTTGTCTGCAAAAGTTGGGGATCTCGTTAGCGACAAGGTATCCTCCAATAACGATGATGGAGATACTCAGGATTGTCGAACGATGCATATTTATAGGTATAGTTTCTTGGTCAAACCCACGTTCGAGTTTTAGCACTTTAATAACCCACTCGGTTTTGAAGACTAAGATGTAACAAAAAAATGCTTCAACTAAAAGGACAGCAATTGACGCGACAAGTGTCCAAACTATCTCTGGCATAGCATCAGGTTTTCCAATTAGCGAGATGACAACAAATATCTGGGGTATCGACACCAATATGTCTTTTATAAAGAACACTCCAAGGATCTTGAGAATAATGTTGAACAAATTGCGAGGTGTCATGATCGGTCAGGGTTAATAGAACCAACTTACGAATTCTTTGGTTAAATAACGATCTAAGTAGTTTTGATTAGCCCCCGGTATAAAAAAATTGTGTATATCTCTCTCGGTTAGGAATCTCCAATCTTAACCCCTACCAAGTTCAACATGGATGCAACCTGCTGGTCTTTCCTGGGATGAATTCACACCTTTAATGTTTAACCTTAAAAAGCTTATCATGCTAACAGTAACAAGTTATCAGAAATGTGTTTCGAAAAAAGGAATGGACTTCATCAGTCTTCTGTTGATATCGTAGGTATATCCGACGTAGTTTTGAGACCCGACATGGAGCAAAGAATATATACGAAGTTCATATAATAAAAAAGCCTCTGACTTTATCAGAGGCTCTGTGGTGTGGGGCGGGATTGAACCGCCGACACAAGGATTTTCAGTCCTTTGCTCTACCAACTGAGCTACCGCACCAACCATTGTCCATTTTCAGGACGGGCTGCAAAAATAGGGGAATTTCAGCATTTTGGCAATCAAGGAGGACGATACTTTTATGTAAGAGTCTAGTAAATTTTAATATACAATTAGAGAGGAGATAGGTCCAAATTTCAGCTTACGGATGGTAAGTAAGGAGTATAAATAATAAATAATAGATTGTAAATTTTCCCTATATACCTATAAAAGGAGGGAATACTTTGAATTCACAGCCTTCAGCTGCTGCGCACAGGGTCTCATAATATCGGAGAAACAGAGCGCAGCAGGTGTGCCTTTGCTGTGAATTCAAAGTATCCCGACGCCAGGCGTGTATTTGCCGAAAATCAAGACTACCCGACGAACCCTTACATTCCATAGGTGTTAAGAAACTTTATCCTCATCAGCTTCAACTGCTCCCAACTGTAATTGCCGTCGGAAAGCTCCTGCTGCGCGAGCTGCAGGGAAGAAGTTTCACAGCCTTTGAAATAATCGAGGATCTCGTCCTGTTCAGACTCGTCGAGCATTTCATCGATCACATAATCCAGGTGAAGCTTGGTACCGCTGGCGGCGATCGTTTCCATATTCTCGAGCAGTGCATCGAGGCGCATGTCTTTATTCTTGGCAATCGTTTCCAGCGGAATCTTTTTATCCATCTGCTGGATGATATACACTTTATTGAGACTTTTATTAGCAACTGTCTTCATCTGGAAATCATCAGGTCTCTCGATATCATTTTCTTCCACATATTTCCCGATCAGCTCAATAAAAGGTTTGCCATAGCGGATAGCTTTACCTTTTGAAACACCCTGGCATTTTTCAAGTTCCTCCAGCGTTGTCGGATACATGGTCGACATATCCTGAATGGAATTTTCAAGGAAAAGCACAAAAGGAGGAAGAGATTTTTTCTTCGATTCTCTTTGGCGAAGTTCCATCAGCATCGCAAATAATTTCTCATCACTCGCAACGACCTCAGGAACGGTTTCACCAGGTTCTTCATCGTCTTCTGCATTCGCTTCTTCAAAAGCATTGTTGAGCACGATCGGGAAAGATCTGGGCTTCTTCAAAAATTCCTGTCCCTTCTTCGTGATCTTCAGCACACCGTATTCTTCGATATCTTTTACCAGCAGGTCGCCAAGCAACATCTGGCGCAGTACGGTGTTCCAGTAATATTCTGTTTCGTCATTGCCGATTGCAAACTCAGGAAGGTTCTCGTGACGGAACATCATCAGTTGCGGCGTGAGTTTACCTGTGATCACATTCACGGTATAATCGGATGCAAATCTTTCGTCGAGGGCCTTGATTACTTTGAGCGCCTTCACTACATTGTCCTTCGCTTCCACTCTTTCTTTCGGATGACGGCAGTTATCACATTCGCCGCAATTCTCAACATCATATTCTTCTCCGAAATAACTCATCAGTACTTTTCTTCTGCAAACACCTGTCTCGGCATATCCAACCGTTTCATTGATGAGTTGCGCACCCACTTCTCTTTCGGAAAGTGGTTTGTCTTTCATGAAATGTTCCAGCTTGGCTACGTCCTTATGAGAATAATATAAAACGCAGATTCCTTCGAGTCCGTCCCGTCCCGCGCGGCCGGTTTCCTGGTAGTAGTTCTCGATGGACTTTGGAATATTATAATGTATTACGAAACGGATATCGGGTTTGTCGATGCCCATGCCGAAGGCGATGGTCGCAACAATCACCTGTACATCTTCATTCATAAAAAGATCCTGTCTCTCCGCACGCAGCTTGGAATCCAGTCCTGCATGATAAGCAACCGATTTAATTCCGTTGGCCACCAGCATATCACTCAGCTCTTCCGTCGTTTTGCGGTTCAGCGTATAGATGATGCCGCTCTTGCCTTTATGTCCGAGGATGAATTTTACGATACTTCGAATCGTCTGATCCTTTTTCACTTTGGGCTGGATCTCATAATAGAGATTCGGACGGTTGAAGGAAGAGATAAAAATTTCGGGGTCACGCAAAGCGAGGTTCTTGATGATATCGCTCTGCACTTTTGGGGTAGCCGTGGCCGTTAGAGCGATCACGGGAATAGTGGGATTCACCATATCCATGATCTCACGGAGGCGCCGGTATTCAGGACGGAAATCATGTCCCCATTCTGAAATACAATGTGCTTCGTCTACAGCAAAAAAAGATATTTTTAAATCATTGAAGAAATCGAGGTTCTCCTGTTTGGTAAGTGTTTCCGGTGCTACATAGAGCATCTTGGTATGACCACCGAGAAGGTCCTTATGAACTTCTTTGATTTGTTTTTTGGTAAGGGTGGAATTCAGGAAATGCGCCACATTATCTTTCTCACTATAACCACGCACCAGGTCAACCTGGTTTTTCATGAGGGCGATCAGCGGACTCACGATAATAGCCACGCCTTCGCTCATCATGGCGGGCAGTTGGTAGCATAAGGATTTGCCACCGCCCGTAGGCATGATCACAAAAGTATCTTTACCACTCAATACGGAATTGATAATAGCGCCCTGGTTCTGTTTGAACCCGTCGAATCCAAAGTGTTCCTGGAGATGGGTGAGTAATTCTGGATCTACAAGTCCGGGGCCTTCACTTTCGTCAAATAGGGTTGTCTTTTTTGATATGGGTTTTTTCTTAGCGGTTGTTGCCATGCTCAATAATTTTCCTTCACACAGTGTAAAGTCTTAAGTTAATCAAAATATAGGGAATGGAAAGCAAACGTTATTTGGCCGGCAGGTCATTTCCGGGGTTGGCGAAATTACAAAATATAAGGGTCTGGTTTAGGGTGAAATTGTTAAAAATTCCCTGTTGCAGGCTTTATAGGCCTTTAGAAAGCTCTAAATTTGCACCCATCCATGACGAAAGGAAAAATCCGGGCTTCCGGCCTGAACATCATTCAAAAAGAGGCAGCTGCCATCTCTGCGATGGAAGCCTATATCGACGATGCGTTTGTTAATGCGGTTCAAATGATCGCCAATTGCAGAGGGCGATTGGTCATCAGCGGTGTCGGCAAGAGCGCAATCATTGCACAAAAAATTGTGGCCACACTGAATTCGACGGGAACGCCTGCTGCTTTCATGCATGCTGCCGATGCCATCCATGGTGACCTGGGCATGGTAAGCGAAGAAGATATCCTGATGATCATCAGCAAGAGTGGTGAGAGTCCCGAGATCAAGGCCCTGCTTCCTTTACTTGCCCGCGATAAAAACAAACTCATCGGCATGGTAGGAAATAAAGATTCACTGCTGGCAAAAAAGTCGGATATATTTTTGAATACGACGGTTTCTGAAGAAGCATGTCTTCATAATCTGGCACCCACCAGCAGCACCACAGCCCAGCTCGTGATGGGCGATGCACTTGCCATTACTTTGATGGAACTGAAAGGATTCGGTACGAAAGATTTTGCGCGCTTTCATCCCGGTGGTACGTTGGGGAAAAAACTCTACCTCCGCGTAAGTGATATTTATATTCATAATGCCAAACCTCAGGTAAGTTCGGGAGCTTCCCTTAAAGAAGTGATCATGGAAATGACTTCCAAAAGACTGGGTGCAACAGCCGTCGTGGATAAGGCGCAGGAATTGCAGGGAATTATCACCGACGGAGATTTGAGAAGAATGCTGGAGAAAAATATAAATACTTCGACTGTTCATGCGCGTGATATCATGAGTACAAAACCCACCACGATTCAGAAAGATGCATTGGCGGTAGAAGCTTTGGAAATTTTAAGATTGAAGGATATCAGCCAGCTGGCCGTAATGGATGGAAATAAATATGAGGGATTTATTCATATACATGATTTAATTAAAGAGGGAATAATTTAAATCGTTGGCCGTTGGCAGTTGGCGGTTGGCGGCAGATGATAGATTAAGGCCAACATTAAAACTAATCAGCCTGATAAATTAAAAGTCCGCCAACGGCCAACGGCCAACCGCCAACGATAAAAAAGGGTTTATAAAAATAGTAGATATGAACGAACACCAGTACGCGGTCATCATGGCAGGGGGAATAGGAAGTCGTTTCTGGCCCATGAGCCGGCAGAACTATCCAAAACAATTTCTTGATATATTAAATATCGGTCAGACCCTTATCCAGGCTACTTTTCAGAGATTAACAGATTTCATTCGTCCGGAAAATATATATGTCGTTACTTCCAACGAATACATGCATATTGTTGAAAAACAATTACCCCATATCCCTAAAGAAAATATTCTCGGTGAACCCTCACGCAAAAACACAGCACCCTGCATAGCTTATATTTCTTTTAAATTAATGCAGATGGATCCGAAAGCATCTTTGATCGTCGCACCTGCGGATCATATGGTGCTCGACAGAATTGCATTCAAGAAAGTTTGTCTCGAGGCATTGAGTTTTGTAAACAAACACAATGCACTGATCACGCTCGGAATTACACCGCTGAAACCGAATACGGGTTATGGATATATTCAGAGGGAGCTGCAAACGGTGACGGACAATACCTATAAAGTAAAAACTTTTACCGAGAAGCCCAACCTGGAGCTTGCAAAAACATTTCTTGCCAGCGGGGATTTTCTTTGGAACGCGGGCATATTCGTATGGCAGGTGAAGAATATCATCAAAGCTTTTGAAATCTATCTTCCTGAAATGTATGATGTGTTTGTAGCAGAAAAAGAAGCTTTCAATACGCCCGGAGAGAAAAAAACACTGGAATATATTTATCCTCTGTGCACAACGATCTCGATCGATTTCGGCATCATGGAGAAAGCCAATAATGTATACGTGATTCCTTCTTCCTTTGGATGGAGTGATCTCGGCACCTGGAATAGTGCATATGAAAATCTGGATAAAGACGAACTCGGGAATGCGATTGCAGGAAAGAATGTATTGATCATTGACGCTACGAAATGTATTGTTCATTCCGGAAATAAAAAACTCATGGTCCTCCAGGGTCTCGATGATTTTATCGTCGTTGATACGCAGGATGTGCTGCTCGTTTGCAAGAGAGAAAAAGAACAGGAGATAAAAGACTATGTGGCGGAGGTGAGGAGAGAGATTGGGGATGAATACTTATGATCGATGACCGATGACCGTTGACCGTTGGCGGTGTATTTTAACGCTTGGAATAAATCATAAAAATTAATTAAATCGGCCAACGGCCAACCGCTAACGGCCAACTAACATGCATTTACATTCAAAGCTCCCCAACATAGGCACAACCATCTTCACCGTGATGAGCGGGTTGGCGACGAAGACGGGTGCTATAAACCTGGGACAGGGTTTTCCTGATTTCCCGATGGATCCGGATCTGGTGGAACTTGTCGCGAAGGCGATGAGGGATGGATACAATCAGTACGCGCCAATGCCAGGTCATCCGCCCTTACTAGAAACTCTGTCAGGGAAAATAGAGTTGCTTTATAAACTTGCGGTTCATCCGTTATCAGAAATCACGATCACACCTGGTGGTACTTATGCCATCTATACAGCACTTAGTACCATTCTGCAACCAGGCGATGAAGTGATCGTATTTGAACCGGCTTATGATAGTTATATTCCGAATATCCTGATGAATGGTGCAGTGCCGGTTGCAGTGCCTCTTGAATATCCTTCTTATAAAATAGACTGGAAAAAAGCGCATAAGGCGAAGACAGCTAAAACAAAAGTGATCGTTCTGAATTCACCACACAATCCCACAGGTGCCGTGCTGTCCGAAGACGATATCGAAGAACTTCGCAGGCTGGTATATGATACGAATATTTTTATTGTTTCGGATGAAGTGTATGAGCATATCATCCTCGACGGGATACCTCATTGTTCAATCCTCCGGTATCCTGATTTATTTGAAAGAAGTTTTGTTTGTTTCTCCCTGGGGAAAGTTTTTAATTGCACAGGCTGGAAACTGGGTTATTGTGTGGCGCCGGAAACACTGACGAAAGAATTCAGAAAATTTCATCAGTTCGATGCCTTCAGTTGTTTTACACCCACACAGGTTGCACTCGCTTCTTTCTTAAAAGAGCCTTCTCATTATCTTTCGATGCCGGATTTCATGCAGAAGAAAAGAGATTTTTTCCAGGAGCTCATGTCTGCCACGCGTTTCAATGCACTGCCTACGCATGGAAGTTATTTTCAGATCTATTCTTATAAAGACATTTCAGATGAACCGGATAGTGAATTCGCCAAAACACTCGTCGCCCAATGTGGTGTTGCTGCGATTCCTGTCTCAGCATTTTATCAATCAGGCAAGGATGATAAAGTATTGAGGTTTTGTTTCGCGAAGAAAAGCGAAACGATTGTTTCCGCTGTAGAAAAACTAAGCAAGGTTTAATTGTTAATTGTCAATTGTTAATTGTTAACGCTCATTTTTTGCAGTTTGCAACTAGTTCGTCATTAACAATTAACAATTGACAATTGACAATTGAAGTGTTTTAGTAAGGAAGTATTATCGGCAGCGTACTCTTTCCGTTCGGAAAAGTCCAGGTAATTTCCAGATAATAATTTCCAGAGCCAGGGCATGCTGTCGTGTGGCCTGTAGCATCAAGTCCGAATGTGATCACTGAGTTCAGGCTGTCTGAACGCAGAATCACGTTCTGTCCGCTGACAAGTCTGAAGTCGCAATCCTGACGAAATACTTTTGGCACGGTGATCAGAGATTCGAATGCAGTACCGAAACGGTTTGTTCCCCATTCAGCAACATTGGTATTTACTCCATCGCTGTGTGTACCGGTAGTGGTCATAATGATTCCGTTATTATATGTGAATACTCGTTGCTTGGAAACATGCCAGCTGCGGACGAGGTTATCAGCAAATGTGATAGATAGGTTATCGCTGATGGTATGGACGATGCTGTTGAGTGTAGCCAATTGCGTCATACTTCCCCCGCTTACATTGGTCATTGTGCGTGTACCATTTAAGATAATTGTTTTTCCATCGCCGATACGTTTGATGGTTAGGTTCTGTATTGTGATAGTAACCACAGCATTTACATCCATCCAATGAGTACCTGCCGCAATAGAGACAACGACTGTACCTGTGCGGGTGCGGTTGCCCCAGCAGTTTGTACCATTATAAGTAATGGTAAGTGTTCTTGGATTTACCGTGGTGTCGACAACTATGGTTGCATCGCAGATCAGTGAATTGTTGATACTGTCAACCCCCAGTGTTTCATTTGTGCTGTTCACCGCTATGGTTCCTGAACGGATTATGTTGGTTGACTCTCCGTTAAAGGATGAAGAGCTGCTCAAAGCGACATTGACATCGTTGGCCATAATATCCGATTCGGTGGATACCATCGCTTGGTCGTCTGCCTGTGTCTGAACTGTTGTTTGATTTGAATTGGTGCTGTTGTTATCCTTACTACAGGATATTACAAGGCCAAAAAGTGCAATCGAGCAAATGGCCATGCGCCATTGGTTTCTAGGATTCATTTGATGATGGTTTTTTTATTTAGGATATGATCGATACCTCCCTTAAACGACGCATCAGGTATCATATTATTTCGACGTTCCACCGGCTTGTTAAATGGCTGTTATGTGTTCGTTAATTCCAAGGTTGGGAAAGATTGGCTATGAGCTATGGGCTATGGGATATTAGTTATGGGATATTAGTTATGGGATATGAGATATGAGTTTATTAAACATTCATAACCCATATCTCATATCCCATATCTCATTCCATTTATTCATAATGAACCAGGCCAATGCGGTAGCGAGGATGAGTGCAATGAAAACAAGTTTGGCAAAATCTTTCGATAGTAACAAGGGACCGGCAAATTCCAGTTAAATTAATGCCTTTATTGCCGAAAGTTCTCTGCCCACCTGATGTACACCTCTTAATATTCTTTTTTTCTGGGCCGTGGAGGGCTTTTTATTTCCTTTTATATATTGTGCTAACAGGCTTTGGTTCATGCCAATTCTTTCTGAAAGGGCTTTGGCATTAATGACTTTATAGAATGAAAAGAATTGGGAAAGGTCCAGAGTAATTTTTATATCATCCATTGTAGCAGTTTTCCCACGATCTTCAAGGGATAGATTTACTACTTCCAGAATATTCTTTTTCAGTTCTTCCAAATCTTTGCCAACAGTAAAAATCATATCCTTAGTATTATCTGCATAAGCTGAATATCCGGTCCTTGTTCTTTCAACAATCATTTCGATTTTCATAATACTACTTTATAATAATCCTGCGTCTTTTTTGATTCTTATTTCCAGGCTTTTCCAATTTCCTTACTTCCATGATCGGGGCAAATTACTCTGTTTGTTTTTTTATGATGCCCCATTATTAAATGACTTCCTGTTTGTCTTATAACAAACCTCCATCTTTTTTAAGTATCCTTATAAGCTCATTGTATTTCGCAAAAGTAAGGTAATATATTTATTACCTCGACTTTTGCGTAAAAAACGTATTTATTAAGAGATATGAACTTTAAACTATGATATATGAACTATGAACTATGAGCTATGAGATATAAGATATGAGATATAGGCTATGAGCTATGAGATATAAGCTATGAACTATGAGATATAGTTAAACTATTACTATCTCATATCTCATAGTTCATATCCCATAGCCCAAATCTCATATCTCATAGTTCATATCCCATAACCTATATCTCATTCCGCTCTCAGGCTTTTCGTGGGATTCGCAAGTGCTGCTTTTATACTCTGATAACTCACCGTTAATAATGTTATTAAAATAGCGCCCAATCCGGATACAACAAAGACCCACCAGGAAATTTCAGTGCGGTACTGATAATTCAGAAGCCAGTGGTGCATGAAATAATATGTAGTAGGTGTTACGATGGCCAGCGATATGATAACCAGCATCACAAAATCCTTCGATAACATCCTCCACAAATTAAATACAGATGCACCCAATACTTTTCGAACGCCGATTTCTTTGGTGCGCTTCTCGGCTATAAAGGATGCGAGGCCGAAGAGTCCGAGGCAACTGATGAAGATGGCAAGGACGGCAAAGAATGTTGAGAGCTGACCGATGCGGGTTTCTGTTGCGAATTTTGTGGCAAACTCTGTGTCAGCGAATTTGTATTCAAATGGTGCGTCGGGAATTAATTTTTTAAATACAGCTTCAATTTTTGCAATGGATTCTGTGGCGCTTTTATTGGGATTTAATTTTAACTCGATCCAGTTCACATTGTTCTGATCCATCATATAAATAATCCGTTTTACGGGGTCATAGGGAGATTCCATGATCATATCTTTGATCACACCGATTACTTTGAAGTTTTGATTATTGAATTTTACGGTGGCTCCGACAGGATTTTTGAGATTCATATATTTTACTGACGCTTCATTCAATACCATCGCTGAAGAATCCGTCTTGAATTCTCTGGAAAAATCCCTGCCGTTTATAAACTGCCAGCCAACCGTTTTTCCATAGTCCTGCGATACCGAGATCGTACCAAATTCACTATTAAGGTTCGGGTCTTTTCCTTCCCAGCTAAAACCGTCCTGATTTGACCATACATCTGTTAAAGGACTGGATGATTCTGCGAATGCTGTTACTCCTCCTGAATTCTCCAATTCAGTTTTCAGTAAATCATATTTTCCATAAAAATCAGGCGTCTTCATCAGAATCATCATCAGACCATTCCTGTCGTAACCAATGGGTCTGTTTTTTGTATATTGAATTTGATTGTACACAATAACGGTTCCGATGATCAGTCCAAGCGATATGGTAAACTGGGCTACTACTAAAACTTTGCGGGGTATTGAAGCCAGCCTTCCTGTTTTGAATGATCCTTTCAACACTTTTACTGGTATAAAAGAAGACAGATAAAGCGCGGGATAACTGGCGGAAATAATTGCGGTAATGATTGCAAATCCGATACAGCATATCCAGAAGAAAGAAGATGTCCAGGGAATAATCATTTTTTTATCAGCCATCTCATTGAACCAGGGAAGAAACAATTGACTGATCAAAAGAGATAAACCAAAAGCAAATACAACGACCAGCAGCGATTCAACAAAAAACTGGCTGATCAATTGTTTACGCAAGGAGCCGATGGCTTTGCGCACACCCACTTCCTTGGCTCGTTTTTCTGAACGCGCGGTACTCAGATTCATAAAATTGATGCACGCAAGAAGCAAAACAAAAACTCCGATAATGGCGAATAGTTTTACATATTCGATAAGTCCGCCAGTTTTTATGCCATTGTCCCAGTGTGATCTCAGATGCCAGTCCGCCATGGGATTCAGAAAAACTTCAGCCTTATATATTTTATCCACGGGTGCGTCATGATTGAATTTGGAATTGATAATTTTTTTGTTCGCCGTATTGAAATCGACCTGATCATTTAACTGCGCATAAATCATGAACGAGTTATTGTCCCACTGATCTGCTGAAGCTGTTATCCAATTTTCCGATGTAATATATAAACCCCAGGCGCCAATAAAATCAATATTATTAAAGGCCGAATTGAAGGGAAAATCTTTATATACTCCGCTTACTTTCACTTCAAGCCTTTTTTCTATATTCAGGACTTTGTTCAACGGATTTTCATCACCGAAAAAAGCCCTGGCGGTTGATTCTGAAATCAGCACGGCATGCGGATCTTGTAAATTGTCGCGGCTACCTTTAACCATGTTGAGTGAAAACATATTTGGCCCCTCCGGTTCCATAAATATGCCGCTGCGAGACAGGTTTTTATTGTTGCCCGATAAGATCGAATTCCTGGGCCAGGAAGCCATCACGACATACTTGAAATTATTCCCATATTTATTCTTTAATTCCTGACCCAATGGTCGCGGCATCCAGGCGTAGGTGGTTAAGGATCCATTCACTTTCCTATGTTGCATGATCTGGCCAATGCGATCATAATTTTCGAAATTCTTATTGTACGACAGTTCATCCCATATCCACAGACCGATCAACATGGCAACAGCCATACCGATGGCCAGTCCGCTGATATTGATAAAAGAAGAAGTCCTGTTTCTGAGCAGGTTTCTCCAGGCGACGATTATGTAGTTTTTTAACATACTCTTTATTTGGTTGGCGGTTAGCGGTTGGCGGTTGGCCGTTGTTCATTTTCCGCCAACCGCCAACGGCCAACGAATCTTACTCGGTCTTCAAACTTTTAGTGGGGTTAGTGATCGCTGCTTTGATCGCCTGAAAGCTCACGGTGATCATAGCGATGAAGATGGCGATGAGCCCGGCCATAGCGAACATCCACCAGCTTACGAGAACACGATAATTGAATCCCTGCAGCCATTTATTCATCGCCCACCATGCGATGGGTGTTGCGATGACGAAGGATATTAAAACCAGCTTTAGAAAATCTTTCGACAAAAGCTGCACGATACCGGAAACACTTGCACCCAGCACTTTTCGAATACCTATTTCTTTACTTCTTTGTTCTGCGCTGAATGATGCAAGTCCGAATAAACCCAGCGATGAAATTAAAATAGCCATCAGGGTGAACGAGTTGATAATATTTCCCAGTGTAACTTCAGACTCATATTGATTTTGTACCACATCATCCAGGAACTGGTATTCAAAGGGAACGGATGGAAGGTTTTTATTCCATACGGTTTCTATTTTTTTCAATACTGATTTATAATTGTCACTGTTCACTGAAACGGTCATTTTATTGAACCAGTCTTTATTCGCTTCATAATCCAATTCGAGTGGCTTTATTTCGTTGTGAAGGGAACTGTAATTAAAATCCTTCATCACACCTACGATCTCCATAATGTACAGCTGATCAAGTTTGTATTCTGTATAGATTTTTGTTCCAGGTGCATTTTCGGGTTTTAGTCCCAGTCTATGGCAAAGCGTTTCATTGATCAGCACCCTGGTAGAATCACCCGGGCGGAAATCGCGACCGGAAATCAAATGAATGCCGTTCACCTTAAGAAAATGTTCATCAGTTGAAATATTCTGGGCGTCAATGGAAGTGGTCATATTCCCGCCGGGCGGGAATACACCGTGATCCCTTTCAACAAATTGTCCCAGGTAATAATTTGACATGGTTACACCCTGAACTTCCGACAGGCCCTGCAAATCATTACTGAGAGAAGTCATTTTCTTTTGATCATTATCCGTATAAAAACTAAAAATGAGTTTTTGCTTTTTGTCAAATCCCAGGTCTTTATTTTTTATATAATTCAGCTGACTGTAAATAATGATAATACTCGAGATGAGAACGATTGACAGGACGAACTGGAATACAACCAGTGAACGGCGAATACCGGCTGCAGAAACCTGGTTGGAAAAATTTCCTTTAATGACTTTGATGGCCTGGAAGGCAGATAAATAAAAGGCGGGATAACTTCCGGCAATAAAACCAGTGGTCAATACCAGGATAACCAGGAAAATCCAAAGACGGAAATCCCTGAATAATGTGAGATGAATATCTGCCTGCGTAATCTGGTTCAGCCAGGGCATAGCGATTATCAATAAAGGAAGTGCAATCAGAATTCCGAGAAGTGATAAAAATAAAGATTCAGCCAGGAATTGTTTTACGAGTGAATGCCTGCCGGCTCCGATTACTTTTCTTACACCGACTTCCTTTGCCCGTTTAGAAGCCCGGGCTGTTGAAAGATTCATGAAGTTGATGCATGCGATAACCTGGATCAGGATCGCGATCAGGATCATGATATTCAGGAAAGCGACGCTTACTGATTTAGTCATCTCATGTTCATAATCACTATTTGTATGTATATCCAGAAGCGGTTGAAGATGGATTTGCTTTTGCATACCCTTCGCCTTCATTTGTTCCCCGCCGTATTTGTTTAAAAATGCAGGCAGTTTTTTTTCGAGTGCTGCCACATTTGCATCCTTCCTTAATTTAATGTAAGAGGAAGTATAATTGTTCCCGCCCCACGTGGTATTGTTTGCCGTGTAATCACCCATTCCTCCACTTCTCATGCTCATAAAAAAGCTGCCATTGACGATCGTCTTGCCCAGGCTTCCATCGATTACCCCTAAGACCTTGAATTCATATTTCCCATAACCATTATCAATGGAAATCATTTTACCGATCGGATCTTCTTTTCCAAACAGTTTAACGTATACCGGTTCCGTAAGGACCACTGAATAAGGTACTTTCAGTGCAGTGGCGGGGTTACCATATATGAAATGATAATTAAACAATTCGAAGAAGGTAGAATCCGCATACATCGCATCTTCTTCATAAAATGATTTTTCCTTGTACTTCATTAAATTTTTGAGTACACCGAGTGTCGAAGAAAGCCTGGTGTATTGCACTACTTCTCCAAAATCTTTTTTCATTGTTGGAGCGATGGGTGGCGAAGCGGCTGCACTGTGATGCATATCCCCAGCTAATGAAAGGTCGGTGACTATTCGATATATTTCTTTAGGGTCATGCTGTTGTTTATCGTAGCTGTACTGATCGGTTACATAGAGTATGATATAAATACAGCAAAGAGTTCCCAACGCGAGTCCGAAGATGTTAATGAAGCTGTAGGTTTTGTTCTTCGATAAAAACCGGAAAGAAGTTTTAAAATAATTTTTTAACACTTTGATTATTTTTAAATTCAAAAATTTTTAGTTGACAGTTGACAGGATGATTGCGCGTATACAGTCAACTGTCAACTGCCTACTGTCAACTTACTTCATTCTGAGCGTAAACTTGTAACAGGATTGGCAATAGCTGCTTTAATCGCCTGGTAACTAATGGTTATTAATGTTACTGCAACTGCGATCAGCGCCGCTATGAGAAAAATCCACCATCCCATATCAACCCGGTAGGCAAAATTCTGGAGCCACTTATTCATTCCCCACCAGGCAATTGGGAAGGCAAACACGGATGCGATGATAACCAGTTTCAAAAAGTCCCGCATAATCATGCCCACTATGACCGGAACGTTGGCTCCAAGTACTTTTCTTATGCCGATTTCTTTTGTCCTTTGTTCCGCAGCATAAGTAACCAGACCAAATAAACCGAGGCAGGCTATCAAGATGGCAAGCACTGAGAAAGTAATTGATATTCGACCCACTTGTTGTTCGGCGTTGTAAATACTATTGAACTGTTCGTCCATAAATCCATAATCGAATGGCTGACCCGAAGCCAGCGTTTTCCACTTTGTTTTGATTGCAGAAATAACAGAAGGAGTATTGGAAGCATCAACACGAACGGAAATATTGTCATTGTTCTTTCCGAAACTCAGGGCCAGGGGCGTTACCAAATAGTGCAGTGAATAGAAATTGAAATCTTTCACAACACCTATAACATGGAATTCATTTGTCTTTTTAGATTTAAAATCGGTGATGGTATATAATTTTCTGTTCAGCGTTTCTTTTGTATTTAGAAATTTAGCTGCTGCTTCGTTTATAATAATACCAGACGAATCAGTCGGGAATTGCGGTGAAAAGTTTCTCCCATCCAGCATTTTCATTCCAAGTGTGGGGATATAATTTTCATCCACGCTCCATATCTGCATAGAGATGGCACTTTTTGGGTCGAGAGCGGTGGATGTAAAAAATGCGTCGCTGGACCGTTCATAATCAGTAGGCAGAAAGCCGGTTATTGTGGCATTCTGAACTCCGGTAATTCCCATCAATTCATTTTTAAATGTAACAGCCTGGTCACCCAAAACGCTGGTTCCATTAATCACGAGAACCTGGTTGCGATTATATCCGACATCCGTTGCACGTATATAGTTTAGCTGATTAAAAACGACCATAGTACCAATGATCAGGACGATGGTAATAACAAACTGTACAACGACCAATGCATTCCTTAACCAGGATCTCTTAAATCCTGCCACCAGCTTACCTTTGAGTACTGCGATTGGCTGAAAGGATGAAAGAAAAAATGCCGGATAACTTCCCGCCAGAAATCCGACAATCAACATGAGGATTACAAGAGAAAATATCATTCCCGGTTGAAAAATGGTATCGACCTTAATTGTTTTACCCGATAGCTGGTTAAAATAAGGCAGCAGCAGGTAGGCGATCACTACTGCAAAGATTAATGCAATGAAGCTGATGAGGACTGACTCCGCCAGAAATTGCAGTATCAAATTTTTCCTGAGGGATCCTAATACTTTTCTGACCCCTACTTCCTTTGCCCTGTTGAAAGATCTTGCAGTAGAGAGGTTCATGAAATTTACACAGGCGATCAGCAAAATAAACAAGGCGATGGCAGAAAAAATATATACAAATTGTATATTGCCATTACCGCCCAGTTCACCGGTTTTATTCGAATGCAGATGAATTGAAGTCAGAGGTGAAAGTCTTGCCCGTACATAACCACCACTCTTCTTAAATTGATCCAATGACATATTTACGACACCCTGTAATTCCGGTCCGACGTACCGATCCATCATCGCATTTATCTCAGTATTTAGTTTATTGAAGTTGGCATTTTTTTTAACCAGGATATAAGTGTTCCAGTTTTCGCTTAACCAGTTGTCGTCCCTGCTGTAGGGGTTTTCGGATGTTGCAACGAAAATGTCAAAATTGAAATGTGATTGAGAAGGTATATTCCTGATGACTCCTGTGATTTTATAATTCAGCGAATCATTTATTATCATCTCTTTGCCGACGGGGTCTATGGAGTTGAAGTATTTTTTAGCGATCTTTTCAGAAATCACAAGCGAATGGGGTTCTCTTAATGCAGTTTTGGGATCGCCTGAAATCATCGGTAGTGTGAAAACTTCAAACAAAGTCGAATCTCCATAGGCAACGTGGTCTTCTCGGAGATTCTCATTTCCTTTTTTAATCAGCAAACTTCCATGCCATTGTATGCGGGTATATTGTTCAACTTCGGGTATTTCTTTAACCATGGTGGTACCCATTAAAGAGGGTGCTACAGCAAGATCTACATGGTTATCTCCAAATTTTATTTCATTGTTTACGCGGTAAATCCTTTGCGCCTGTGTGTTGTACCTGTCGAAGCTTAGTTCATCCGACACATATAAAAGAATCAGTAAACAGGTTGCAATACCAACTGCAAGTCCGACGATATTAATCGCAGTATAAAACTTATTCTTAACTAAGTTTCTATAAGCTGTTTTGAGATAATTTTTAAGCAATTTTATTAATTATTAATTATCAATTATTGATTATTAATTGAAAACAAAATGCAGGGTACTTGCTTTATAGGAAGGGTCAATCTTCATATCCACACTTTCACACTTTCACGCTTGTCTTATGACTCGTGCCTTAATCAGATTCAATAAAAATGCCGTCTTGTAAAGGCTTATTTAAGAATGTGTTGTGTATCTGATAAGGGAATAGGATGTACGGATTCGATACACAGAGTGTACGGTCAATTGTCAATTGTTAATGGTTAATTGTCAATGGAGTCTTGAAAACGGATGACCGATGACTGATGACCGTAGTTAAACATTCCCATACTCCCATACTTGCTTTAAGCCTTTAGCATTACGGGTTCAGGTTTCACCTTCCTGTCTTTGCGACGAAGGTATTTGGCATAAATAATCTCACTCATCGTTTTATCCTGCAGTTTGCTTTCAAGCCAGGAGATGATATCGAGATAGGCGAAGGAGCGCGTTTCGATATGATTATATTCCAGGTGTTTTATCTTGCTGAGTAATTTCTCCAGCTCTGGTTTGATTTCTCTGCGTGAAATCTGGAAACTCTTCCGAAGAAATTTAAACATCTCTTCTTCCACCACCGTAAGATTCTTCATTTTCGCCATGAAACGATAAACTGATTTTGTCAGTGATTCCATGAGTTCATAATTGCCGAGTTCATAATGAGCGAGTAAATGAACCAGACGCGCGTAACATTGAAGATCATAGCGCAGATCCACATGATCATTGATGATCAGATGAAGATAATCGATTGAAGTATTATAATCTCCACTACCAAAATACAGTGTGGCGATTTTGTAATTGAATACAAGTATCCGGTGATGATCAATATAACTTGCGTACTCCTTGAGTTGTCCGATTATTTCAGGAACCAGGGTAAGGCCCTCTTTGAAAGTGCCTGTCATCAGGTGCCAGTTAATTTTCGCCAGGTGGATATATACCCAGGTATGAATCCGGAAATTATCGTGATGCTGGCCCTGAGGTGAATTATAATATTCTTCGAATTTTTTCAGGACCACCTGGAATTTACTGAAATGTCGCAGATCGAACAGAGCGTTCAATAAATTGTGCATGCCTTTGACATAGTGACCCGTTTCAACTGAAATCATCAAAGGCTCATTCTCAAAAAGATCGACCCATTTCTGTCCGTAACGATAATACATGATAAAGTCCTGGCGGATAAACGCAAACCAGCTGTAACTCTGATAGAGATATAATTTCTCATAAAAATCATCGAGGTTTGAGGTATCCAGCAGCGTATTCTGTTTGAAAAATTCCCTTAGCTTTTTTACATCAGCCTCATTGCGTGCGTGACCATTCTGTACATACCAGCGATACAGCAGGAGTGCAAGATTGGAAAGTCTGGTAACGCGGTCAATATGATCGCTGATCTCGCGGGCCTCAATCGTGAGCTTTTCTGTTTTTTCGAGCGTAGAACGCGTTATATGGAGCGTTTCGATTTTCTTTTCGAGTGAAAGCAATTGTGCAAGAAAATTCAGTTTGTTATTAGCTTTTGCAATTTCTTTCGCTCTTTCAAGGATTTTCAGGCTCTGATGTTTCAGACCTTTATTATACAAAAGACTTGCATTGTCCATATGCTCACTCAATTGCAGATCTGTATTCTCCGTTGTTTTGAGCAAACGCAGACTCGCAAGCAATTGCTTGTAGAGATGCGTTTTCAAATTAGAGAGCTGCGATTTGGTGAAAGGAAGTTTCTTCAGGAGGATTTTTTCATCATAATCCTGCATTTTATCCAGCGCATCGAAGAGTTGAACAATTTTCAGGTCTTCATTACCCGAACTTCTTTTGATATAGAGCTTGAAATGCCGTTTTTCCGACTTTTCCAGTGAATGTATGAGTTGAAATAATATATCTGTTGAGCGGTTGGCCATCATTGATAAATTTTGCTGAAACTGCGTCCAGGCAACACTTCCACGAAAAGATAAGCAGTTTTGACATGATTAAAACAAGAATAAGATGGTTTGAAATGAATCCGTTACCCCCTTAATTTTGTGATACTAAGAGAGAATAAAGAATACAGCAGGCAACCGTTAGTGTTTGAATCGTTAGAGGTCTGGGAAGTTAAACTGCAGTGTTCCAATAAGTTAGAATACTACCTTTTTTCATATGGCAAGCAATCGTTAGAGGTCAGCTGTTTCTACAGCCGACCTTATTTTTTTTCGGCTGGTGCAAAGCTATAATAAAACTTTTTATTTCCAAAGAAGCTTAAAGCCCAAAGCTCAAAGCCTAAAGCTTAAAGCCCAAAGCTTAAAGCCTAAAGCTTAAAGCTTAAAGCCCAAAGCCCAATCTATTTTTATCAGAATTCAGAAGCGTTACGCGTTAAGCGTTAAGCGTTCGGCGTATTTTTGGCTCAAATGAAGCTTAAAATCATCAAATTCCTGAAGGACTTTCTGTTGTGGAGCGGCATTTTACGATTATTCTCCGTTTTTAACCACCTTTTCTTCTTCCTGCGAAATTTCAACATGCTAAGATCCTGGATTAGCAAGACTAATCATACGGATTTGTTAATCAACGACTTTTATTCCTGGAAACGGGATTATCCAAAGCGTTATCATCTTTTTGACGTGGTAGCGGCTGCTTATGAACTGGATAAGAAGAACCTGCTTTATCTGGAATTTGGCGTGGCTTCCGGCAGTTCATTTTTCTGGTGGATGAAGAAAAACAATCATCCTGACTCTGCATTCAGGGGTTTTGACACTTTTGAAGGGCTGCCGGAGGAATGGGGTGGGTTTAAAAAAGGTGCTATGGCCTTCGACCAAAAAGAAGTGAATGATGACCGGGCAGAATTCATCCGGGGCATCTTCCAGGAAAGTCTCAATCCTTTTATTGAATCAAATAAAACCCTTCTGCAGACAAAACCCAAAATCATCCATCTGGATGCGGATCTTTTTTCATCTACCATATTTGTGCTCTCCCAGTTATACCCTTATTTAAGGAAAGGGGATATTATTTTCTTTGATGAATTCAATGTGGCCAACCACGAGTTCCTCGCTTTTAAAATATTCACCGAATCTTTTTATGTAAAAATGAGACCTATTGGAGCGGTGAATAATTTTTATCAGACAGCATTTGTGGTTGACGGTTGACGGTTGACGGTTGACGGTTGACCGTAAGTTTCACACTCTCACACTCTCACACTCTCACACTTGTTCTCAGTTCGCCTTTAGCGCATCCGTAGCTTTAGTACGGAGAACCAGCCATACTCTTGCGCCGATGGTTGCTCCACAAATCAATAGTACGCCGATAAACGAAATTGCAAGCGAAGATGAACTTACTCCTGCATTTATTCGGAATATAAGGTCCATCAAAAGTTTCGAAAGTGCATAGCCCCCATAACAGCCAACGACAGACGATAAAAGAAGAATCCAGATATAACCCTTCATAACGAGTTGGAAAATATGTTTGTCTTCAGCACCCACTACTTTTCTGATAGCAATTTCTTTCGACTTTTTTAGCACATTCAGGGAGACCAATGCAAACATACTGGTGGCCGCCATGAGTACTGAAATAAGTGCGAACCATTTAAAGATCGTTGCGACACTTTCATTTACACTCGATGCCTCGGCAGCAATTTGATCCTGGTAATATGCCCTGAAAGGCTTCAGAGGAAAAAGTTTTGTCCAGGCATCTTTTGTTTCGGCAAATACGTTATTGAGTGAACCTTCTTTAGCCTTTATAATTATCCGCGAATATTTACTGGGTTTGGCCAGCGTCATGGCTACAGGCAGAACGGGGTCAAAGAGTGAATTTTGCATAAAATCCTTCAGTACGCCGACGATTTCGAATACTGATGTATCACCACTTCTGATTTGCTTACCGATTGCTTCTTCAGGCTTCCATCCAAACTGGAAGGCAAGTTTCTCATTCACAATGATCGATTTCCCATAATCTCCTTCGCCAGCCGGATTGAAATTTCTTCCAGAGATCAATTTTAATTTCATCAGGTCAATATAATTTTCCCCGGTTTTCAGGAATATACTCTCGCATTTTTCCCCTTTCGCCTGAAGCGGAATCCTGGAATAGGAGAAGCCAATACTATTGATGGTTCCAGCTATTTTATCAATGCCCGGGATTGAACTTAAAGCATCACGTGTAGCAGTATACGCAGATTCATTTTGTAAGTCCACCCCGATGATATTTGCTTTTTCATAACCATAATCATAGTTTTTCTGAAATGCCGAATTGCGCGAGAAGGCAACTCCGGCTATCACAGTAATGAATGAAATAGCTACCTGCAATCCAAGCAAAATGCGCGAGAAAAGATTACTTCCGCCAAATTTTATCGATCCTCTGAAAATATTTGTCGCATTGAACCTGCTGATATAAAAAGCAGGATACGCGCCGGCAAGGAGGGTAACAATGACGAGGATAACCCCCAGACTCATCAGCAAACTGTAATCGGTCAGATAGTTAGTTTCCACTTTTAAATTATTGAACATGCTGTTGAAAGTGGGTATCCAGAAGTTGTTAATTACTACTGACAACATAACCGCAAGCAAAACTATAAACGCGCACTCCATCAATTGTTGGAAAATAATCTGACGCAAAGAGCTGCCCATCACTTTTCGAACGCCCATTTCCTTGAGACGGTTGTTGCTCTGGGCTACTGATGTGTTTGCAAAATTCAGACAGGCAGAAAGCAGTATTAGTATTGCCAGAACCAGCGGCCCAATGGTTGCAGAATCGCCCGGACGCCTGTATAAAGAATTGTTATCAATATCCACTTCATTGAGCACATTCGAAAATGGATCAAGAAAAAATGATTTCAGTTGTATATCCTGTCTTGCTGAATGCTGCAACGGAACGTATTTTCCAAAATCCCTGGCAAGTTCGCGAGCATCTGCAGGATTTGATAATCTTACAAATACTGCATCTGAAAACCATTCCCAGTCATCATTTTTAATTTGAGTACCATCCGCTTTTAACTGATTGTCAGTATTTGTAATCAATTCAAACTGAAAAGATGAGTTGATCGGCGGGTCCTTTAAAATACCGGTTACTTTGAGGGGCATTTTAAATGATTCATCGGAATAAAAAGTAAGCGTTTTCCCAAGAGGATCGGAATCCCCGAAATATTTCTTCGCGGCAGTTTGTGTAATAAGCACAGTGGAGCGATTGCTTAATTCATTTGTTCCACGAACCAGCGGGAAATTGAAAAAGTCGAAAAATTGTGGATCTGTAAAATGCGCCAGAGCTTCATACGGATCTTTTTCATCTGCCTTCACATTAAGCCCACGGCTATCCCACCTCACTGTTTCTTTCACAACTGTAAAATCGTTTTTTGCCATCCTGGCCAGGTATTCGGGACAATAACCCTTCAGATTATCATTGCCTTCGACTCTTGTAAGAACGCGGAAAATATTTTTCGTGTCTTTGTTGAAGTTGTTATAGCTGAAGGAGAAACGGTAAGTCTGAATACCCCATACGATAGAAGCAATTCCTACAGCCAAGCTGACAATATTGACGACCGTATATAATTTATTTTTCCAAAGATTCCTGAAGATGATTGTGCAGTAGTTTCTAAACATGTAGACTAATTATTGATTATTAATTATTGATTGCTAAAGTCTACACTACTACACTACCACACTTGCTTTAGGCTTTAGGCTTTAAGCTTTAGGCTTGATTAGGATTCGTAATTACTGAGCCAAACACATGCCGGATTGAATCACATGATTATCAATGAAAATAAAGCAATAAAAGGGGTTAACCAGTTTGGTTTTGATACAGAAACTGTCCGGTTTTGATACAGCTACAAAATATATATCTCTATCTTATTGTAAATCATTTGAATTCTTTCCGGCATGTAATTAGGGAGTTTTAAGAACTTTCTTTGAGAGAGACTTCTTCCAGGGAAAATAAAACATGAGCTATGCTTCTCCACTATATTAAAATCGCTTTACGGAATCTTTCGAAGCAAAAAATTCTGGCATTTATCAATGTATTCGGACTTTCTGTCGGCATAGCCTGTTTTAGTCTCTTTTTGTTGTACTCAGTGAACGAATTCAGTTATGATCAGTTTCATAAGAATGGAAATAATATTTATCGTGTTGTTCAGTGGTATGCCGGAGATAAGGATCACGGACCCGGAGGTGATGCTTCCTCTAATACGCCTGTGGGTCCGGCCATGAAACAGGATCTGCCAGCTGTTGAAAATTTTGTCCGTTTTCAGAGTGGCTGGGGAGAACATTTTGTAAAAGTGGATAATAAAGTCACCCGTCAGCCGGTGTCTTTTGCAGACCCGCAAATACTGACTGTATTCACCTTCAAACTGATTGAAGGCAGCGCGAGTGATGCACTGAAAGATCCGCATAATATTGTTCTGACGAGAGAAAAAGCAATGCAATTGTTTGGCACAACCCATATTGTCGGTAAAAGGATAGATATCAAAATGAATGATCAGCAGGAGCAGTTTGAGGGGTTCAAAGTGGGTGGAGTTGTTGAGAATATCCCCAAGACTTCAACTATTCAATTTGAACTGCTCGGAAATTTTGATTATGTGTTGGCTACCGAAGATGGCAGGGCAAGCGCCAATAATTGGAATATGACGATCGGAATTGAAACCTATATACAATTGCGAAAAGGAAGCCTGTTAATGAATGATCAAAAAGAAATGGCGGTGTTCAGGCACAAATATTTTTCTGATGAAGAAGCATTTATGAAAAAATCAGGAAGATGGAACGGAAAGGACCCATACCCGTTCAGTTATAAACTACAACCCCTGCGGGATATGCATACCAATGTTAACGTGGATGCAGGTGCGCCCGGAAGTACAACCAATCCTAAAAACCTATGGATACTCATCAGCATATCTGCGGGTATTTTATTAATCGCCTGTATCAATTTCACTACCCTTGCAATCGGGCGTTCTGCCGGCAGAGCAAAAGAAGTAGGCGTCAGAAAAGTAATCGGTGGCGGAAGGAAAAAACTGATATATCAGTTTCTTACCGAGTCCATGTTATTAAGCATTTTTTCCGGAGCCATCGGATTGTTGTTGGCAACCGGGCTATTACCTTTTTTTAACAGGTTATGCGGAAGAGAGTTAAATTTTTCATTCAGCCAGTTTCCTCAACTGATCTGGATTCTGACATCACTTATATTCCTTGTAGGAATTGTAGCGGGAAGTTATCCTGCATTGATTCTTTCCGGATTCAGACCAGTTGATGTTTTGAAGAGTAAGATCAAATTAGGCGGCTCCAACTATTTTACGAAATCACTGGTGACTTTTCAATTTGTTCTTTCAATCGGGCTGATCATTTCAACCCTGATTATTTTCGGTCAGCTGCACTATCTGCGAACTAAAAATCTTGGACTTACAAAAGAAAACGTCCTGGTCATTAATGCAGGAGGTTTGGATACGAAAAAAATATATCCATTATTCAGACAATTACTACAATCGCACAGACAGATTATAGGTATTGCAGGTTCACAAATGGGTTTGGGAGAAGGAGAGGGTCAGATGGGCGGTGGTTATAAATACGGCGATAAAGATTTTGGTTCCATAGAATATCCTGTTGATCAGTATTACCTGAAATTAATGGGAATGCATTTGATTGCAGGAAGGAATTTTGATTTGTCCATAGCAAGTGATTCCACGAATTCTGTTATTATAAATGAAACGCTGGCAAAAAATATTTTGGGAACGACTCCTGAAAATGCGATTGGAAAACAATTCAATTCACGAGGGGATCATGGAAATGCGGTTATCGGCGTAATTAAAGATTTTAATTTTGAAGCTCTGAATCGGGTGGTCAGACCACAGTTGTTTACCATGCCGGGCGAATTCTCTCCCACGAAAATATTTGTCCGTTTTCAACCTGGAGATCCTTCCGATGCTATCGCATTGCTGCAATCTGCCTGGAAGAGTTTTGTACCTGATTATCCATTCAAATACAGTTTTCTGGACGAGGATCTGGATAGGTTTTATAAATCAGAAGAAAAATGGAGCAGTATAGTGGGATGGGCCGGTGGAATTTCCATTTTTCTCGCCTGTCTGGGTTTATTTGGTTTGGCTGCTTTGGCAGCAGTAAACCGCACAAAGGAAATTGGTATCCGAAAAGTGCTGGGTGCTTCAGTATCTGTGATTGTTCGATTATTATCAAAGGATTTTTTGATTTTGGTAATCATTGCCCTGCTGATAGCATCGCCGGTTGCCTGGTATTTTATGAATAAATGGCTGCTGGATTATGCGTACAGGATTGACATTTCCTGGTGGGTATTTGCAGTTACAGGAATAGTGACGGTGTTTATTGCATTCATAACGATCAGTTTCCAGGCGGTTAAAGTGGCCGTGGCGAATCCGGTAACTAGTCTTCGCTCTGAATAAGCTTAAGGCGTAAAGCGTAAGGCATAAGGCTTAAGGCAAGTGTGAGAGTGTGAGAGTATTTCTGCGTTGTTCTTGCAATCAATAATTAATAATTGATAATTGATAATTAATAATTAGTGTCCATGTTAAAAAACTACCTGACTGTTGCGCTGAGAAATTTCCGGCGAAACAAGATTTTTACGGCAATTAACATATTGGGTCTTTCCATCGGGATTAGTGCCGCACTGGTAATCTTCCTGATTGTACAATTTGATTATAGTTTCGACAGATTTGAAAAGAACGGAAACAGGATTTTCAGAGTGGTGAGAAGCTATGCTTTTCAGGGCGGCAATCCTGGCTTTACACGTGGTGTACCTGCTCCGCTGGCAGAAGCCGTTAAAAAAGACGTCAGCGGACTGGATCAGGTCGTAACCTTCAGATATTTTAATGACAATAAACTCGAAGTACCGCCATTACATGCGGCTAAGCCATTGGTGTTCCGGGCGCAGGAACATATCATTTTCGCAGAAGAGAGTTATTTTAAAATGCTTCCGTACAAATGGCTCGCCGGCTCCTCAACAACAGCAATGCAGGGACCGGGTAAAGTGGTCATTAGTGAGACAAGAGCTAAACTTTATTTTCCATCATTGTCTTTCCCGGAAATCATCGGAAGGAAAATTATTTATGACGATACTATTACTACACAGGTTTCGGGGGTGGTTGCCGATTTTAAGCGCCAGGGCAATACCGATTTTAATTTCGAAGAATTTATTTCACTCCCAACCATTCTTAACAATTATGGTCTTAGAGGTAATTTTCATTGGGATCAATGGGGATCAACTACTAGTGACCAGCAGCTATATGTTTTACTCGGTACTTCAACAAAACTTGAATCGGTAGAAGCAGGATTAAAGAAAATATTTGAGGTTAATTTAGGCACTGAAGCTAAAAAGAATAATTTTACCTGGAATTTTCTCCTACAACCTTTAGATGATATTCACTTCAATAACCGTTACGGGGGGTTTAATATAGCACTCGCAGACAAAAGCACATTGGAGAGCCTGATTTTAGTTGCCATTTTCCTATTGTTGTTGGGATGTATCAATTTTATCAACCTGAGTACCGCTCAGGCTTCGAAAAGGGCAAAAGAAATTGGAATTCGTAAAACAATGGGAAGTGCTAAGTACCAGCTAGTACTGCAATTCCTAAGTGAAACTTTTATCATCACGTTAATTGCTTCGATATTATCCTTTTCACTCATTCCTGTTCTACTAAAATTGTTTTCAGATTTTATACCTGAAGGGGTTCGGTTTTCTCTCAATGACCCCTTTCTTATTCTGTTTCTCTTAATACTTGTATTAACAGTAAGCCTGTTAGCCGGATTTTATCCGGCCGCAGTTTTGTCCTCTTCGAAACCATTACAGGTTCTAAAAAATCAGGCATATCAGGGGAGCGCCAGAACAAGGGGTGCTTTGATACGGCAAACACTTACCGTTGCCCAGTTCATTATTGCCCAGGCCTTCATTATGGGAACATTTCTGGTTGGCAAACAAATCCGGTTTATGCTGGATAAAGATTTGGGATTCAGAAAAGAGGCAATCATCAGTTTTAATACGCCTTATGCTGATACGTCTATTTCAAAGAGATATTTTTTGCTGAATGAACTAAATAAAATACCCGGAATTAATCTGAGTAGTTTGGGAAATGATGTGCCTTCTTCATTTGGATGGTGGACCACTACCTTGGAATACCAGAATGGAAAAAAGGAAATTCAAACGGTGGTAGAGTTAAAAGCCGGTGATGCGAATTATTTAAGACTTTTTCAAATCCCACTACTTGCAGGGAGATATTTGCAGCCTTCAGACACTACAAAGGAAATTCTGATAAATGAAAGCTCTATGCATTTTTTAGGTTTTCAAAATCCACAAGATGTAATTGGTAAAATGGTTAAGCTTGACGATAAGATGGTTCCTGTCGTGGGCGTTATGAAAGATTTCCATCCACATCCTTTGAATTATAAAATTGCGCCATTGGCTTTTTGCCAGTCTGTCAATAATTGCCGCAAAATAATTGTTGCTTTGAAACCCGAAGAGGCTAAAGCCTTTACTTCTGGAGGTGTAGCAGGAGTGAGTAAAGAAAATAATTGGAAAGAAGTTATTGCGAAAATTAAAGATGATTTTAGTAAAACATATCCCCAGGAAAATTTCGATTTCGCATTCTTTGACGAAAGTATTGCCAGTGCATACGGTAATCAGCAAAATATTTCAAGTCTTTTGAAATGGGCAACCGGTCTGACAGTATTCATAAGCTGCCTTGGATTACTGGGGTTGGTCATTTATACTACCAATCACAGGGTAAAAGAAATCGGCGTTCGCAAAGTGCTGGGCGCTTCTGTTACTCAGATTGTTTCTATTTTATCAAAGGATTTTATTAAGCTGGTTGCCATTGCCTTTGTTGTAGCAACTCCCTTAGCCTGGTGGGCATTACATAATTGGCTTGATGATTTTGCATTCAGAACAGAGATAAGCTGGTGGGTTTTTGTTATAAGCGGAATTGGAATGATAGCAATTGCTTTAATCACTTTAAGTGTGCAAACAATCAAGGCTGCGATGGCGAATCCGGTGACTAGTCTTCGCTCTGAATAAACTTTAGGCAAGTATAAGAGTATAAGAGTATAAGAGTGTGGGAAGATAAATATACTCCTATACTCTTATACTCTTATACTTGCTTTTCTATTTCAGCAGCTGATATGCAATCAAACTCGCCACATAGGCGAGTCCTGTCATGTAGACCAATTGAATGATGGGCCATTTCCACCCGCGCGTTTCGCGTTTTACGACTGCGAGTGTACTCATGCATTGCATAGCGAAGGCATAAAAAATCATTAATGAGACAGCCGTCGCGAGTGTATACACTTTGGTACCGTCTTCTCTTTTGGCGGAAGCCATTCTTTCACGAAGAGTCTGGGGATTTGCATTCTTACCACCCTCTACACTATATAATGTTGCCATTGTTCCGATAAAAACTTCCCTGGCGGCAAAGGAAGTTATCAACGCAATGCCAATCTTCCAATCATAGCCGAGTGGTTTAATAACCGGTTCAATTGCTCTTCCTAAAATGCCGGCATACGAATTTTCCAGATGCTCCGCATTTTTAGCTTTCATTTCTGAAGCAGGAGCATTAGCATATTTTTCATTGACGGTAAGCATGCGACCCTTCGGACCATAACTGCTCAGTCCCCACAATATCATACTGATCACGATGATGACTTTGCCTGCGTCACGTACAAATATTTTTGCTTTGCTTACCATGGTGATAGCGACATTTTTCCATCGGGGCGCGCGGTAGGTAGGCAGCTCAAGGATAAAAAAGCTTTTTTCCTTTGAATGAATAAATCTTTTGGCTACATAAGAAACAATAAGTGCAGCGACTACACCCATCAGGTATAACCCCATCATTACAAGACCCTGCATATTAAAAAAACCCCAGACATCTTTATTTGGAACGGTGAGTGCAATGAGCATGGTATAAACTGGAAGTCTGGCGCTGCAACTCATCAGGGGCGTTACCAAAATGGTAAGCAGCCTTTCCTTTTTGTTTTCAATATTCCGGCTGCTCATGATAGCCGGAACGGCGCATGCGAAGCCACTGATCATCGGCATTACGGATTTACCATTCAATCCTACTTTACGCATGAGCTTGTCCGTTAGAAAACTTATGCGGGCCATATATCCAGTATCCTCGAGCACGGTGATAAGCCCGAAGAGGATCATGATTTGTGGAATAAAAACCAGGATGCCACTGAGTCCTGCAAGCAGGCCGTTCACCATGAGGTCACGAAACCATCCGTCAGGCAGTTGAGCCGAAACCCAACTGGTCATTTTTGTCAGGGACCAGTCGAGCCCATCCATCGGAAAGCGGGCCAGCCAAAATACACTTTGAAAAAGGAAAAAAAGGACGGTGAGTAAGATAACATAACCCCAAACACGATGAAGAAGGATATTGTCCAGTCTTTCAGTGAATAATGTTTTTTGCAGTGGGTCAGGTTCAGAAATCGTTTGCTGCATCACCTGCCGTATACGGTTATATCGCTGAAGGATTTCTTCTGCCTGAACGCGGGTATGGTTGAAATGGTTTACTTCTTCAATGCTTTCAATCCGGTGATGCATATCCTTGCTGAAGCCGAAGGATTCGTGGTTGATGAGATAATGGAGCGCTTTATAATCACTGATTTCAGGCATTGCCTGTCGCATTTGTGATACGGCATCATTTGCAAGTGCGTGATTGGGAATAAAATCCCGAATGGGTGCCTGTTGCAGATGTTGTGCGCGCTGTGCAAGAATTCTTTTCAATTGTGGCATGCCTTTATTCTTGCGGGGATTAACAGGCACTACAGGTACACCCAATTCTCTTTCAAGGCCGGGTACATCTATCTCAATTCCTTTTTTCGCAGCCAGGTCCATCATCGTTAATGCGACGACAACCGGGATTTTCAGATCGATGATCTGAGAGCAAAAAAGCAGGTTCCTGCGGAGATTACTTGCATCGACAAGCAGGATCACCATATCTACTTTTATTTCTTCATCCTGATCGAGCAATATTTTATATGTCACCCATTCATCGGAACGTTTGGGATAAAGGCTATATGTTCCCGGAAGATCAACGATCAGTGCCTGATTTTCCCCACCCAGATTGCAGGAGCCGGTTTTTTTGTCAATGGTTACGCCAGGAAAATTTCCCACTTTCTGGTGAAGGCCGGTAAGGGCGTTAAAAAGAGAGCTTTTCCCACTATTCGGATTGCCAACGAGACCAATATTTATTTTACGTTTATTCAATAAGCTCATTATATAGGGGAAGCAAATTTAGAGGTAATGATTTTAATATGTTTACGATTTGCGGAAGGGATTTTTAAAGTGTGAGAGTGTGAGAGTGTGAGAGTGTGAGGGTGTGGGCAACTTTTAACTTAACTCCGGTTAACGGTCAACGGTCAACGGTCAATGGTCAAATGATCCATCCAAATAACAAACAGATCATGACGATTACCGGTGAAGGTAACTTGCTGTATTGCAGGAGAATAAAGGTAAGTATTCCCACAGCTATATTGAGCCATAGCATGAGGGTTGAGCCGGAAGTAAAATCTTTCATCATATAAAAACTACTGGCAACCATAATGCCCACGACCACGGCATTAATACCTTCAAGAGCACGGTATACGGTCGCATATTTTTTCATGTTCGACCAGATGGGAAAAAAGAAAAGGACTAACAATGCACTTGGCAGAAAAATGGCAACAGAGCCTATTACACATCCCATGACCTGGGCAGAAAACCCCATGTCTTTCATTGCAATTCCGCCCATATAGGATGAAACGGAGAAAACAGGTCCGGGGATTGCCCTTACAAATCCGGCGCCTGTATAAAAATCATCTTTATTGATTTTGACAATATTGGGATTTCGTTTAATGAGTTTTTGTGATTCAGGCCTCGCAACGAATTGCTCATACATAAAAGGAATCAGGACCTGTCCGCCGCCAAATACCAGGCTGCCGAAGCGATACGTGTTTTCAAACAGATTAATGGGCCTTCTGTGTGGCCAGTTATTTTTTCTGGCCAGCTCACTGGAAGCACCGGCGAGAATAAAAATAAATGCAAAGAGCCAGATATTGGCCCATTTAATTTTCTGTGTAATAACTTCTGTTTGGGGTATACGCCTGCTGCTGATATTTGTGATTAGTCCACCCAGCACAATCACGATCGGAAAAATCCAGGGTGTTTTAAATAGAAGAAAAGTTGAGATGGCCGATACCAGCATTATTATATGTGTGATGGTATTATGTACAGAAACGCGAAAAGCTTTCCAGGCAGCAAAAACAATGAAACCTACTGTCATGGGTTCTACAAAACGAAAAAGTTGCAGGCTGCCGTTTTTATCGTTAATGTATTCTATGAAAAAAGAAAAAATGCCCATGAGGATGCATGCAGGAAGCATCCAGATTATGAGTGTGATCACTGCCAGCGGAATGCCCCCGCGTTTGTATCCAATCAGAATGAGTGTTTGGGTAGAGGAAGCACCGGGCAGCAGTTGGCAGAAAGCGTTATAGTCGATCAGTTCTTCTTCTGTAACATCATGACGTCTGTTTACAAAGGTTTTCATCATCATACCCAGGTGACCCTGCGGACCTCCGAATGCAGAAATGCTGTGCAGGAAAACTGCTTTTAGAAAGGGAATGTGCCGGAGTAATTGCATTTAAGTACAATTTAAAGCTTAAAGCTTAAAGCTTAAGGCTTAAGGCGTAAGGCGTAAGGCGTAAGGCGTAAAGCGTAAGGCATAAAGCTTAAAGCCTGGAACATTTCAATACATTTTTATTCTGATCATTTTATTTTTCAAATTTCTAATTTGCCTTAAGCCTTAAGCTTTACGCCTTACGCTTTATGCCTTACGCTTAGAACGGTGTCAGTGGTATCGTATCATCTTCTTTCTTACCTGGCACATAATGGGAACTCAAATGCCTTTCATAATCCAGGTAAGCAAGTTTTATATACTCTGCATATTCGTAATCAGTGGCAAGCTGGGTAAATTGATAAGAAGGCCGGTAACGGCGCATAAATGAATCTTCAGCATCACCATCCAGGTGAGTGATTTGTTTTACAATATATCGGGTGAACCGATGGTCAATGAATTTATCCTGCTCATCAGCAATTAATCTTTGCTGGAAGGCTAGTAATCGCCGGTTTCTTTGAAAACGGAACACATTAATTATTTCGTCAAGGTCAAATCCAACGCCTCCTCCTACGGAACCATCGGTCAGTTCAAGACCGGGCTTTTTATAATTAAAAATCTTTTCATAATCTTTCCTGTTCTGCAGTGAATCCATATGATAATTCCTGGGAGCCACACGTACTTCATTCAGTTCAGTCGGATTTACATGCAGAGCAATATCGAATCCTGCTGTGGAGTTCATCATGAAAACCGGGAACATCTGTGTGGCGCGGCCGAGGTAAGAAAAACGAAGGGAATCTGACTGGTCCACGCGGATCATATAATTCCCATTGGAATCCGTCGTTGTTCCTGATCCACAACTACAGAGTACACTAACTCCGTCGAGCGGACGGGTCTTATACATATTAAATACTGTTCCATGGATTGTAACCTCCTGGGCAACGCATTTTGCCGAGCAAAAAACAAGCAGCGCAAAGAATATCGTCTTTCTCAGATATACGTAAAATCGAACCAAAAAAATTAGTTTAATAATGTACAGGCACGATTGTCATTAACATGCTGCGCTTTAAGTTTTCGGTTTTATCTGCTTGCGTTTCTTAGGAAAATGGTTCAGGTCTTTCGGATTTTTGGATTGAGCTTTTGTTCATTGCGTTATGCGTTACGCGTTAGGCTTTAAGCGTTAAGCGTTAAGCGTTCCGCGTTAGGCGTTACGCGTTAGGCTTTAAGCGTTAAGCGTTAAGCGTTAAGCGTTAAGCTTTAAGGGGCAAAATAGGATTTAGGAATCAAACATTTAAAATTTTAACGGATAATTTGGATTCCTGTTCCAATGTAACAGCAAACTACAACGGATTAATTGTGAATTGTCAATTGTTAATTGTAAACGCATTTTATTTAAATGCTTTCTGCATTTTATCATCGACGTGCACTATATGCTATCAATTTACCATTGACAATTTACAATTAACAATTGTTCCGGCTTTAAGCCTTCAGCGTTAAGCTTTAAGCTTTAAGCTTCAAAGATGATTCAATCCACCGTGCAATCTGTTCCGGATAATGTTTGTATTCAAGGGCATGTATTTTTTTTGACAGACTTTCAGTCGTTTCGTCTTTTGAGAGATGAATCCTGGCCTGAAAAAAAATTCTTCCATGATCATATATTTCATCCACATAATGAATACTGATACCGCTTTCATGTTCCCGGGCGGTAACAACAGCTTCATGTACTGCCGACCCATACATGCCTTTCCCTCCATAGGAAGGCAGAAGTGCAGGATGGATATTCAGGATCCGGTCAGGGTATGCACGGATGAGTTCTGAAGGGATTTTCCATAAAAATCCTGCCAGCACAATGAATGAAATATTATTTTTTTTAAGTTCAGCAATATAGTGGGATCCGCGAAAAAACTTTTCTTTCTCAATAATGAGTTCAGGTATGCCCGATTCTTTAGCAATATCCAAAACACCAGCCCCTGGTTTATTACAAACAATCAGTGAAATTTCAACCCGACATCCCATGACTAAATGTCCTGTTTCATGAAAATAACGAATGATCTCTTTCGTATTTGTGCCCTGACCGGATGCAAAAATGGCGATTCGGATAGTTGACGGTTCTTCACTCATACAAAAAACTTAAACGCTGGATGAAAACGATTGTAAAGATGTAGTAAAAAACTGGTTTGAAAACAAGGTCTTTTCGATGCAGAAATTCCGCTGAAACAGGATGACAAAGCGATGACATTCATTTTTTAAAAAAATACATAATCGTCTGAAATGCAGGCCAGATAAGGGAAAAAAAATTTCAAGCATGTTGGTATATTGTTAATTCCATGGCTTACTTTTGCAGCCAACCGAGATGATTTTTCACATTTATACACTGAATGTATATATGCATCATTACAGACTAAGTGCTTTCCGGATATCCTTCATTTTTCTTCTCACTGTTTCGTTCCTTTTTTCCGGAAATCTTTCGATGGCTCAGGATGGAAAGGCGCTCTTTCAAAGCGATTGTGCGTCCTGCCATAATCCAATAAAGCAGGTAACAGGTCCCGCATTAAAAGGAGTTACTTCAAGAGTTCCTGATCAGAAATTACTTCATGCCTGGATTCGCAATAACGCGGCCGTTTTGGCTTCAGGAGATAAATATTTTAACGACCTGTATATCCAATTTGGCAAGACGCCGATGAACACCTTTCCATCGCTAACGGATGCTGAAATCGATGCGATTCTGAAATATGTTGAAACTTATCCTGAACCAGGCGTAGGCAAAAATGGTACACCTGTTCCGCCGAACCCAGATGCTGAATCAGACAGCAGCCTACTATACGGCATCCTCACTCTGATCCTGGCAGTAATTATGCTGGTACTTCTTCAGGTAAACAGTAATCTTAAAAAACTTTCAGACGATAAATCGGGAGTTCCATCTCATGAACCTATCCCTTTCTATCGTAATAAAGTATATATCACTTTTCTCGTTCTGGTGCTTTTTGTAGTAGGCGGTTATTATGTTGTGCAGGCAGCCATTGGGTTAGGCAGACAACAAAACTACCAGCCTGAACAACCCATTTTCTTTTCCCATAAAGTACATCCGGGTACAAACCAGATCAGTTGTTTATATTGCCATGGTGGCGCCTGGGATTCCAAAATGGCCGGTGTCCCTTCACTTAATGTCTGTATGAATTGCCATGCGGCTATTAATGATTACAAGGGTGAAGTCCTTCATCGGGCCGACGGCAAGGAAGTGGATGCTAACGGAGAAATTCAAAAACTCTATTCTTATACAGGCTACGATCCAAAATCTGGTAAATACACAGAACCAGGCAAACAAATCGAATGGGTTAAAATTCATAACCTGCCCGACCATGTTTATTTCAATCACTCACAGCATATCCGCGCAGGTAAAGTACAATGCCAGACCTGTCACGGGAGTATCACTGAAATGAATGAAGTGAAACAGTTTTCTGAACTCAGCATGGGCTGGTGTATTAACTGTCACCGCACAACTAAAGTTAATTTCCCTGATTCAGCCGGAAACGGAAATAAATTCTATAGCATTTACGAAAGGTTCAACCATAATCTGCAAACAGGAAAAATGGACAGTGTTACGGTTGAGAATATTGGAGGAACTGAATGTCAGAAATGTCATTATTAGAGTATAAGAGTATAGGAGTATAAGAGTATAAGAGTGGAAGGCATTCTTATTTCCAAGGTTAAGTATTAGGATTTTCAAATTTGAATCTCGATGAGCGAAAAAAAGTACTGGAAAAGTTTTGGGGAACTCAATCTGACTGAATCGTATTTAAAGGATCAGGAGAATGAATTCAGGGAAGATCTTCCGGGTTCGTTGGATGACGGAAAGGGATTGATGGATTCAAAACATCCCCGCCGGGATTTCCTTAAATTTCTTGGTTTCAGTACGGCCGCAGCTACCCTCGCTGCGAGTTGCGAAATGCCGGTAAGACATATTATCCCATATATCAATAAACCCGAGAACATGGTTCCCGGTGTAGCAGATTATTACGCAACTACTTTTGTTTCCGGCGGTGATGCGGTTTCCATTGTTGCCAAAGTAAGAGATGGAAGGCCGGTAAAACTGGAAGGGAATGAATTATCCGGTGTTACGAAAGGAGGAACTTCTGCCCGCGTACAGGCTTCCATCTTAGATCTGTATGATACTGCCCGACTGCGTTATCCGGTACAGATGGTGCAGGGTGTACCACAGGAAGTAACCAGCTTCGAAGCTTTTGACAAACTGGTGATGGATTCTATGGCTTCGCAAAATGGAATTACCGTTCTGCTCACGCCTACCATTACTTCTGCAACGACTAAACAAGTAATCGCGGATGCTCTGTCTAAATATCAGGGAAGCCGTCACGTTCAGTATGATACTGATTCATTCAGCGGCATGCTGCAGGCGAATGAAATATCTTATGGTAAAAGAGCCATTCCCTCATATCATTTCGACGAAGCAAAAGTTGTCGTGAGTCTGGGTGCTGATTTCCTTGGAACCTGGCTTTCACCAATTGAATTCGCCAGACAATATGCAAAGGGAAGAAAGATAGATGAGAAGGCTCCTGCCATGAGCAAGCATTATCAGTTCGAGTCCCTGCTTAGTATGACGGGTGCGAATGCTGATGAACGTTTTGCACACAAACCTTCTGAAAGTGCAGCTGTTGCGCTGGCCCTGCTTGCTGCTCTTGGCGGAAATGTTACAGCTCCTGCTGTTTCTGAAAAATTAAAAGCCGGCGTTAATAAAGCCGCAAAAGATCTGCTCGCGAATAAAGGCAAGGCACTCGTAGTTTCCGGCTCAAATAATATCCAGGTGCAAACGATTGTCAATGCAATCAATGAAGCGATCGGCGCTAATGGAACAACGATAACCTGGGATGGCCTCAACCTGACCCGCCAGGGAATTGACAGCGAATTCGCAAACCTCGTTTCTGATATGAATGCAGGAAAAATCAGCACCCTACTCGTGTATGATGTAAATCCTGTTTATGATAACCCTGCTTCAAAAAATTTCAAAACAGGTCTTGAAAAAGTAAAGACCACTGTTTCTTTCAGCAGTCGTCTGGATGAAACTACAGAATTGTGCAAATACATTCTGCCTTCGCCACATTTCCTGGAACGATGGGGAGATGCTGAGGCAAAAACAGGAAATATTTCCATGATGCAGCCAGTGATTTCACCGCTGTTCCAGACACGTCCATTCGAAGATTCACTGCTTACATGGTCAGGCAGTAAAATTTC
>Ga0207113_1036_pt1 | contig 49839 bp, 28 predicted proteins | sample Alteio_BWMinHeat_69_FD_153559 | JGI IMG/M metagenome (GOLD analysis project Ga0207113, IMG submission 153559) | Enriched cells from forest soil in Barre Woods Harvard Forest LTER site, Petersham, Massachusetts, United States -... | ecosystem: Environmental > Terrestrial > Soil > Temperate forest >... | reverse complement strand
CGTTGGAATAGATACCGTTAATGTGCCGGTATTAAAGTTAGCGTTATCAACATCACTCACCGTTGCAAGAGTTCCTTGATCAATAATCGCAGCAGCGGTTTTTTCTGAGAATGTAAAAGTGTCGCCCGCTAAATTCGCAATCGTGGGTGGATCAGAAACTAAAGCGACATGAACGGTTGTATCGTAATTACTACTCGTCTCACCCGTTGCACTCACCAATGCAAATCTCACTGTGCGATCTGCCGTTGACGGTGTGTCACTGGTATCTTGATAGGTAATATTATTAATTAATGCGGATGTTGCAGCAGTGGTAGCATTGGCATTAAAGGTAATCACTAAATTAGCGCCCGACGATCCACCTGCAAAAGTACCAATGGTCGTACCTGCATATTGAACATTACTACCTGAGATTCCAATTTGTCCTGCACCACTTCCTTGATTGCGAATGCCTAAAATATCTTCTGCTGATGCATTACCTGTCGGAATAGAAACGGTTAAAGTGCCGGTATTAAAGTTGGCGTTATCAACATCACTAACCGTTGCCAATGTGCCTTGATCAATAATCGCAGCAGCGGTTTTTTCACTAAAGGTAAAAGTGTCTCCGGCTAAATTCGCAATCGTTGGTGGATCACTGACAAGTGCGACATGAACGGTTGTATCGTAATTACTACTCGTCTCACCCGTTGCACTCACAAGTGAGAATCTGACGGTGCGATCTGCTGTTGATGGTGTATCACTCGTATCTTGGTAAGTAATATTATTAATTAATGCTGAGGTTGCAGCAGTGGTAGCATTGGCATTAAAGGTAATCACTAAATTAGCGCCCGACGATCCACCTGCAAAAGTACCAATCGTCGTTCCTGCATATTGAACATTCGATCCAGAAATTCCAATTTGTCCAGCCCCACTTCCTTGATTGCGAATGCCTAAAATATCTTCGGCTGATGCATTACCCGTTGGAATAGAAACGGTTAAAGTGCCGGTATTAAAATTAGCGTTATCAACATCTGTCACGGTGGCCAATGTGCCTTGATCAATAATCGCAGCGGCGGTTTTTTCTGAGAAGGTAAATGTATCACCGGCTAAATTCGCAATCGTTGGTGGATCAGAAACTAAAGCGACGTGAACGGTTGTATCGTAATTGGTGCTGGTTTCTCCTGTGGCACTGACGAGTGCAAATCTCACTGTGCGATCTGCCGTTGACGGTGTATCACTTGTATCTTGATAGGTAATATTATTAATTAAAGCCGATGTTGCAGCAGTGGTTGCATTGGCATTAAAGGTGATGACTAAATTAGCCCCTGATGTGCCACCTGCAAAAGTACCGATCGTGGTACCTGCGTATTGAACATTCGATCCAGAAATTCCAATTTGACCCGCACCAGAACCTTGATTGCGAATGCCTAAAATATCTTCTGCTGATGCATTACCTGTCGGAATAGAAACGGTTAAAGTACCCGTATTAAAATTAGCATTATCAACATCTGTCACACTCGCCAATGTGCTTTGATCGATAATCGCAGCAGCGGTTTTTTCTGAGAAGGTAAATGTGTCGCCTGCTAAATTCGCAATGGTTGGTGGATCAGAAACCAATGCAACATGAACCGTTGTGTCGTAATTGGTACTGGTTTCCCCTGTTGCACTCACAAGCGAGAATCTGACGGTGCGATCTGCTGTTGATGGTGTGTCGCTCGTATCTTGATACGTAATATTATTAATTAATGCGGAAGTTGCAGCAGCCGTTGCATTGGCATTAAAGGTGATAACTAAGTTAGCCCCTGATGTGCCACCTGCAAAAGTACCGATCGTGGTACCTGCATATTGAACATTACTGCCTGATATTCCAATTTGTCCCGCACCAGAACCTTGATTGCGAATGCCTAAAATATCTTCGGCCGATGCATTACCCGTTGGAATAGAAACCGTTAAAGTACCGGTATTAAAATTAGCATTGTCAGAATCTGTCACCGTAGCCAATGTGTTTTGATCGATAATCGCAGCAGCGGTTTTTTCACTAAAAGTAAAAGTGTCGCCCGCTAAATTCGCAATCGTGGGTGGATCACTGACAAGTGCAACGTGAACGGTTGTATCGTAATTACTACTCGTTTCACCCGTTGCACTTACTAAAGAAAATCTCACCGTGCGATCAGCCGTTGATGGCGTGTCACTCGTATCTTGATAGGTAATATTATTAATTAATGCACCCGTTGCAGCAGTGGTTGCATTGGCATTAAAGGTGATAACTAAGTTAGCCCCTGATGATCCACCTGCAAAAGTACCAATCGTTGTACCTGCATATTGAACATTCGATCCAGAAATTCCAATTTGTCCGGCACCCGATCCTTGATTGCGAATGCCTAAAATATCTTCGGCTGATGCATTACCGGTTGGAATAGATACCGTTAAAGTACCCGTATTAAAGTTAGCATTATCAACATCACTCACCGTTGCCAATGTGCCTTGATCGATAATCGCAGCAGCGGTTTTTTCTGAGAAAGTAAATGCATCGCCTGCTAAATTCGCAATCGTTGGTGGATCACTGACAAGTGCGACATGAACGGTTGTATCGTAATTACTACTCGTCTCACCCGTTGCACTCACCAATGCAAATCTCACTGTGCGATCCGCGGTTGACGGTGTGTCACTGGTATCTTGATACGTAATATTATTAATTAATGCTGAGGTGGCCGCGGCATCGGCGTTAGCATTAAAGGTGATAACTAAGTTAGCCCCCGACGATCCACCTGCAAAAGTACCAATCGTTGTACCTGCATATTGAACATTCGATCCAGAAATTCCAATTTGACCCGCACCAGAACCTTGATTTCTAATTCCTAAAATATCTTCGGCTGATGCATTTCCAACAGGGATTGAAACGGTTAACGTGCCGGTATTAAAATTAGCATTGTCAGAATCTGTCACCGTTGCCAATGTGCCTTGATCAATAATCGCAGCGGCGGTTTTTTCTGAGAAAGTAAATGCATCGCCTGCTAAATTCGCAATCGTTGGTGGATCACTGACAAGTGCGACGTGAACGGTTGTGTCGTAATTGGTACTCGTTTCTCCTGTTGCACTCACCAATGCAAATCTCACCGTGCGATCAGCGGTTGACGGTGTGTCACTGGTATCTTGATACGTAATATTATTAATTAATGCTGAGGTTGCAGCAGTGGTTGCATTGGCATTAAAGGTGATGACTAAATTAGCCCCTGATGTGCCACCTGCAAAAGTACCAATCGTTGTACCTGCATATTGAACATTCGATCCAGAAATTCCAATTTGTCCGGCACCAGAACCTTGATTGCGAATGCCTAAAATATCTTCTGCTGATGCATTACCTGTTGGAATAGAAACGGTTAAAGTGCCGGTATTAAAATTAGCATTGTCAACATCTGTAACAACAGCAGCTGTTCCTTGATTAATTACAGCAGCCGCCGTCTTTTCAGCAAAGGTGAAACTATCACCGGCTAGATTAGCAATAGTCGGAGGATCAGAAACCAATGCGACATGAACCGTTGTGTCGTAATTAACAGACGTTGCACCAGAACCATCATTCAATGAAAATCTAACCGTGCGATCAGTCGTTGATGGTGTATCACTCGTGTCTTGATAGGTAATATTATTAATTAAAGCCGATGTCGCCGGTTTTGTGGCATTGCCATTTAAACTAATTACTAAATTAGCGCCACCTGAACCACCTGTAAATGTACCAATCACAACACCGGCATAAGTCACATTCGAACCCGACACACCAATTTGTCCCGAACCTGTGCCGACATTTTTAATGCCCAACACATCTTCACCAGCAGTATTTCCCGCTGCAATTGAAACGGTCAATGCACCATGATTAAAATTGGTATTATCAACATCAGAAACAACCGCAGCAGTGCCTTGATCAATAATCGCTGCACCCGATTTTTCAACAAACGTAAATGTATCACCCGCTAAATTTGCAATTGTTGGAGCGGCATCAACGGCACCGACTGCAACCGTTGCATCAGTATTCAAACTCGTTTCACCTGATCCATCAGCCAATACAAAACGAACGGTTCTATTTCCAGAAGTGGGATTAACGTTATTCGTATCTTGGAAAGTGATATTTTGAACGAGAGCACTTGCAGCTGCTTGTGTTGCGGAACTATTTAAATTGACCACCAACGAGCTGCCACCAGAACCACCTGAAACAGAACCAATGATTACGCCCCCATAAGTGACATACGAACCTGATACACCAATTTGTCCCGCACCATTACCCACATTTTTAATTCCCAAAACATCTTCACCGGACACACCGCCCACTGGAATAGAAACGGTTAATGAACCGCCATTGAGATTATTATCTGGATCAGTCACAGTCGCGGCAGTGCCTTGATCAATGATTTTTGCAGGATCACCTTGCGTAAATGCCAACGTATCACCGCTTAAATTAGCAATCGTTGGAGGATCAGAAACCAATGCAACATGAACGGTTGTATCGTAATTAACAGACGTTGCACCAGAACCATCGTTTAATGAGAATCGAATTGTGCGATCAGCCGTCGACGGCGTGTCACTTGTATCTTGATAAGTAATATTGTTTACCAAAGCGGACGTTATCGCCGGTGTTGCATTCGCGTTTAAATTAATCACTAACGGGTTGCCATTAACACCACCAGAAACAGTACCAATGGTCACGCCAGAAAAAGTCACATTCGAACCCGACACACCAATTTGTCCCGAACCTGTGCCGACATTTTTAATACCTAAAACATCTTCACCAGCAGCATTTCCCGCTGCAATTGAAACGGTCAATGCACCATGATTAAAATTCGTATTATCAATATCTGAAACAACCGCAGCAGTGGCTTGATCAATAATCGCTGCACCCGATTTTTCAACAAACGTAAATGTATCACCCGCTAAATTCGCAATCGTTGGAGCGGCATCAACGGCACCGACTGCAACAGTTGCATCGTTATTAAGGCTGGTTCCACCTGCGCCATCCGTTAACACAAATCGAACCGTTCTGTTGCCAGCGGTTGGGTTAGTATTATTCGTATCTTGGAAAGTGATATTTTGAATCAGAGCAGAGGTCGCAGCCGGCGTTGCATTTACACCCAAATTAATCACTAACGGGTTGCCACCTGAACCGCCAGAAACAGTACCAATCGTAAGGCCGTTATAAGCCACATAACCGCCGCCAACGTTAATGCCACTGCCACCTTGATTTCGAATACTCAAAACATCTTCCGATGAATGAGAACCACTAACGAAAGAGACTGTTAACGCACCGCCATAAAAATTACTCTCATCCACATCAGTAACAACCGCAGGAGTACCTTGATCAATCACTTTGGCAGAATCACCTTGCGCGTAACCGACCGTATCACCTGCTATGTTAGCAATCACAGGCACATCATTAATCGGAACAACATGAATCGTTGTATCATTAGCAGCGGATGTTCCACCAGCACCATCGGTTAACACAAAGCGAACGGTGCGATCCGCTGTCGACGGATTATTGCTTGTGTCTTGATACGTAATATTGTTGATCAATGCGCTGGTCGCTGCTTGTGTTGCATTGCTATTTAAATTAACCACCAATGGATTTCCATTAGCACCGCCCGAAACAGTACCAATCGTTAAACCACCATAAGTAACGTTATACCCTGATACATTAATAGCTCCTGCACCGTTGCCTTGATTTTTAATCGCTAGCACGTCTTCATTAGCAACAATACCGGCTGAAATGGAAACAACCAATGCGCCCCCGTTGAAATTGGTTTTATCTGAATCCGTCACCACGGCAGGAGCACCTTGATCAATCACGGTTGGCGAAGAATTTTGTACAAACGTAAATGTATCACCCGCTAAATTAGCAATCGTTGGGGCAATATCGCCAGTCGGCGCATTGATAGTCACACTGGTATCGTAATTAGCAGATGTTCCGCCTTCGCCATCCGTTAACACAAATCTAATGGTGCGAGTGCCAGTCATTGGCGTAGTGGTATTGCTGTCTGTGTAAGTAATATTTTTAACGAGTTCTGATGTAATTGCCGGCGTTGCATTCGCGGTCAAATAAACAACCAAAGGAGTACCGTTGGCGCCACCGCTCACACCACCAATCACAACACCGGAATACATCACATAATTTCCGTTAACACTAATACCGTTTGCGCCTTGGTTTCTAATTCCCAAAATATCTTCAGCAGCATTAGAACCTGCTACAAGGGAAACCGTTAACTGACCGCCATAAAAATTAGCGGAATCGGAATCGGAGACAGCGGCTGGAGTATTTTGATCAATAATGGCAGCGCCTTCGCCTTTCGCATAAACTTGCGCATCACCACCAAGATATGAAATGGTTGGAGCGACATTGGCATGCGCAGCCGTTGTATTTTCATTCGCTGTAGAACCGGTAGAACCACTGCCGCTGTTGGTCGTACTATTATTAGTTGCCGTATAAACGTTATTGGTAGTGGTATAAGCAGTACCGCTGCCAGTACCACTTCCCGTTGAATAATTATAAGCGTAAGGTGCAATTGTATAGCTTGACGTGTAATACGCTCCTGAACTGCTAAAACTACTGCCGCTTGTTGTACTGTAACTACTACCGCTTGTTACACCATAATTACCACTCGGACTGCTGCTAGCCAAAACTGGTACACTGCTCACGATCGCTGCAGCATAACTACTTGCGACGCTATTCATCGCGCTAAAACTACTCACGTTGGCACTCGCGCCGAAGCTGCCACTCATTGCGCTAGAACCACTGCTCATCGCGTTGTATTCAGCAAAGCTACCACTCATCATGCTACTAGCAGCGCTCGCTGTTGCTGCGTAACTGTTAAAACTAGTAGAACCTGAACCGCTTGAAACAAAACCGGCAGCACCCGCTGTCGATGAAACATAACCACCAAAGCTGGCATTAACCACATTAGCAGTAGAAGCGGATGCATTGTTTGCTGCACCAAAATTGACTGCAGCACCGCTGAAAAATGCATTCACTTGAGCAGCAAAATTACTTGATATAGCAGCTGCATTTGTCACTTGAGCGGCACTATGCGCATCTGCAGCGGTACCTCCGCTTACAACCGCCACACCTGCACTTCCACTCACACCACCTGAACCAACACCACCACTGGCAGTTGTTGCATTATGTAATTCAGAAGATAAAAATGCGGCTGATTGCGGCACACCTACCGCTGCTTGACCTGTGGTATGGCTTGTCGAAAGTTGTGAAGAAATCGCATTTGCAGTTGAGCCAACACCATTTTGCGTTTGAAATATTTCATGTAAAACGGCAGCACGATCAGCATTTGCTGCTGAGTGATACGTTTGCCCTGTTGATTCTGCACTTTGTTTTAAAGTGACATGGGCGGTATCTGCTACATCTGTTTTAACGTTACGAGTACCGTCACTGCTGCCATATGAAGTATCTTCTCCAGAATCCACAGGCAGTGACTGCAGTTTGCCACCGTGCGTATCCCGTTTATTATCTTCGGTTAATCTACTCGCTTCACCGACTTGTTGACCTTGATTGAGACCACCACGATTTTGTGAGCTGTCATCTGCGGAACGAGGAACTACCGACGTATGTTCTTTCACGTCTAAGCTGTCTGTTGGTGAGCGATCTTCATTTTTGTTATCTAGATTTTTATTTTCAAAATCTTCAAGATCGGGACTCCCAACGTTGTTAGGTGGACGAACACTAGCCATAACCACCCCCTGACGAACAAAACCCCACAACAACCTATCGTCGTGGAGAATCGACTAAAAACTTACCTAAAAATGGTCACGAAATAAGTATAGGACGTACCTTTGAGAAATTCCTATCTTTTTGATAAGAGAAATCCCTGTATATACAGAGTATTATGCATGTATTATGATGTGTTTCTTTATAAAATGGTTGTAATGCGAATTAAGAGCCGAACTATCAGTAGCGAGTGAATGTTGGGGTTACGGATGGTTTGATCAGCTCTTAATTCTCATTATATCTATTTTGTATCAGTGAGAGTTATCAGCGCAAAACATCCACCCCTTTCGCTGCTTGAAATTCAAACAGCGACGGCGACAAACGCCCATTCAACTGAATATGCGAAAAATCAAAAACCGTCGTTTGTTCCATATTGTTTTCAATCTGCATACTGCGTAATTTATCCTGCGAAAAGGCCATCGCTACAGAACGAAAGGGTTGATGTGATTTTTTAGGAATTAATTGAAAAACCAATACACCGTGATGCGGAATTAAATGAATCGTAAATTGCTGCAATAAATGATCGATATTTCCCGATAATAGTTTTGCCGGATTAATTTGGCTGCTAGTCATTGATTGTTCTGTCGCTTGTTTCAAATCAACATCATACACCCAGAGTGTTTTTCCATTCGTAATCACAATTTGATGCGTAGGATTTTTTGTTTCAAAACGAAAACGCCCCGGACGCATCAACATCATTTCCCCTTGACTGCGCTGCAAAACGTGTTGTTCTGCATCCATCGTTTTCTGCGTAAATTGCGCTTGAAATGTGGTGAATTGATTTAAGAGTTCGGAAAGTTTTATAGCGGCAGTTTGGGTAGAAGCAAGCGCGGTTGTTGATAAAAAAACAATAATAGATAGAAAATAGATTTTATTTCGCAATATGCGCTCGCACTGAAGGACAAACTTCTGCAGCGTTTTACTCACACTCACACTCCCATTTTCACTCACTCGGCGCCGGCACCAACACATCCCTCTGCGCATTCCCTTCCATTTTACTCACAATGCCCGCCGCTTCCATTGCTTCAACAATACGCGCGGCACGATTGTATCCTATTTTAAAACGACGTTGCACGCTCGATACGGAAACACGTTGCGCTTTTGTAACAAATTGCACCGCTTCATCATACAGCGCATCTTTTTCACCATCGCCATCTTCTACCAATGCCGATTCGGTGTACCCCGTTGGATCAACACCCGCGGAATCATTTAAAATATCTTCTAAATAATCCGGTTTTCCGCGTTGTTTTAAATCATTCACCACACGATGCACTTCTTCATCACTCGCATAACACCCATGCACACGAACCGGCACACCCGAACCGGGTGGTAAATAAAGCATATCGCCGTTTCCTAACAATTGTTCAGCACCTTGTTGATCGAGAATCGTGCGTGAATCAATTTTAGATGAGACTTGAAAGGCAATACGTGTCGGAATATTCGCTTTAATTAATCCTGTGATGACATCTACCGACGGACGTTGCGTTGCAAAAATTAAATGAATTCCTGCAGCACGCGCTTTTTGTGCGAGACGCGCAATTAATGTTTCTACTTTTTTTCCAACCACAACCATCATATCTGCAAATTCATCGGCTAAAACCACTATTTTTGGCAATGTTTGTAATTCTAATTGACCGTGTTCTGAGGGGGGTGTTAATGGATCTAGTAAGGGTGCGCCTTTTTCAATCGCTTCATGCACTTTCTGGTTATAACCCATAATATTGCGCACACCGAGTGTTGCCATTAATCGATAGCGGCGTTCCATTTCAAAAACACACCAACGCAACGCCGTCGCTGCATCCTTCATATCGGTAACGACAGGCGATAATAAATGCGGAATACCATCATATACCGCTAATTCCAGCATTTTGGGATCAATTAAAATTAATCGTAAATCTTGCGGTGATGATTTATATAATAAACTTAATAACATCACATTGAGCGCGACTGATTTTCCTGAGCCCGTTGTTCCAGCAACTAATAAATGCGGCATTTTGGCTAAATCAACAATCACCGGTTCACCGGCAATATCTTTTCCAAGCGCAATCGTTAATGCAGATCGTGATTGCTGATAGACTTGCGTAGATAACACTTCTTTTAATGTGACAATTTCACGCGTGGGATTCGGTAATTCCAAACCAATCACAGATTTACCTGGAATCACTTCAACGACACGCACACTCACAACCGATAATGATCGCGCCAAATCTTTGACGAGTGCCGTAATTTTATTGACTTTCGTTCCCGCCGCTAATTCCAATTCAAAACGCGTGACAACAGGGCCCGGATGCACAGCAACCACTTTTAAAATCACGCCGAAATCATTAAAACATTCTTCGACTTCACGAGAGCGTTGCTCAAGCGCTTCTTTGGTAAAACCGATTCTTCTTTCACTGACACGCGAATCGAGTAAAGATAATTTCGGCAAAATAGTCGATTGTGAGTAACGCGGAATGCGCGCAGGCTCTGTTTCTTCACGTTGAATGTCGTCGGGAATTTTTGGTATAAATGCACGCGGCGCAGTTTTTCTCGGAATAGAATCAAACAAAGGATCTCGCAATACAGGTTCTGTTGATATTGAAATCACCGGTTCAATTTTTTTTTCGCTGGCGTGAAATAAATTTAATTTCATCACAGGCATTTTAAATGAGAAATTCGGTAAAATAATTTGTTTTCGCAATTGTGCAATTCCATACTGACAAAAACGCAAAATAACGCCGCCCATTCCTTCAATCAATTGCAACCATGATGTACCTGTTAATAATGTAATTCCAATCAGTAAAACAGGGATAAAAACAGTGGTAGCGCCCACGCGATTAAACCATTGCAATAAAAAATTACCCATGGTCACGCCAACAATGCCACCGGATTCATACGGCAACCCATCATTAAACGTCGGTAAATAGAGATGCAATAAACTGGTCGCACTGATCAAACTCATTAAAAAACCAATTGTTCGCGACACAATCGGCGGCCATTGAATTTCAGAAATGCTTTCAATTTTAGGATAATGGCGATACAAACCCCACACGCCTTGAAATAATAAAATTGGAAAAAAATAAGTGATATAACCAAATAAATACAATAAAAAATCAGACAGCCAAGCGCCAACACGTCCCCCCGCATTTAAAATTTTAACGCGATCGACTTGATGCGACCAACTCGGATCCGCGCGATGATAAGTCAATAATGATAAAAGAAGAAAAAAACCCGCTGCCAGCAAAATAATCAAACATCCTTCATGCAAGCGACGATTCAGTGCAATGTGTTTTGTTGGGGTGTTTTCTTTGGTGGAGGCTTTGCGTTTTAAGTCGCGCATGGATCGGGGGTCCGTTATTTAGTGATCAGTGATCAGTTATCAGTAATCAGTTATCAGTTATCAGTAATCAGTAATCAGTAATCAGTTATCAGTTATCAGTTATCAGTTATCAGTTATCAGTTATCAGTTATCAGTTATCAGTTATCAGTGTGAGTATTTTCTTTGTACAAAAATTTCAAATAACGCTCAGATACAGTAGCTGAAGAAGGTTTGCGTAGCAAACCGACTGAGGCGCTTTGCAGTAAGCTATCACTTAGCGCGTATTTTCTGCAAAACGCTTCAGTGGCGCTATTAAAAATAGTCGTGTACAAAGGAGTATTTTACACTGATTACTATTTACTGTTAACTATTTACTGTTAACTAATTACTGATAACTGGTTACTGATAACTGATTACTGTTTCGGTTGTTTGACTATACCCGTGACAGGTTCCGTATTACCCTTAAGCACAATACCATCCACAGGATTTCTACCTGCACTAAAAATAGGTGAACGGTTAACCAACATCTGAAGTTGTTCGTGCGACGGTTGTTGCGTCAGTTGTTTCGCCGCTGCTTGTGCAGATTTCCAGACAGCAGCAACTTTTTCATCTGTTCTAGTATTCATAAATTTACTAACATATGGATTTGAAACTAAATCTTGCAGTGTGTGCCGATACCAACGATCTCCTTGCTCACATTTTTCAAGTATGGTCGACATGATATCCGTCATTTTCGCGGCAAATGCCTGCTTTAGTGGTTCATCATTGATTGCTGTGACAACAGCACAAAACACAGGAATCAAATCTCGCGACACACTCAGACGATCAACCTGCCGTAACAACCCTTGAACCAACAATGGTTCATCCATTTTCGAAGGGGATATCGATTGGTATGTTTTTAGCATGTTCGATGCAGGCTGGCTCAACAAATTAGCGATGACTTCATATCTTTCAAAGCGTTCTTTTAAAGCCTTACTACCGAATTGCTGAACAATAATTTTAATCTGTTCAGCTTTTTTAGGATCAATCAATCCTTTTGCCTCAAGGTCATTCTTGTAATTCTCAATCAAATCATTCAATGGCTCAGCAAGACGAGAACGTAACACAGGCAATTTTTCTAATGCATTTTTGTGTTCGACAATGAACGACTTGATATCGGTATCGGTTGCTTTTTTAGTTTTTACTATTTCATCAATAACGGATTCAACGTCTAAATAAGCGTAGCCACTATTCAACAATTGTCTAATGTCAGCAGCTTTTTCGCACGCTTGAATATAATATGTCACGGCATTAACCGCGGGAGAGGATGTATTATGCTCACACCAAGTTTTGCAGGCGGATAAATCTTCTAAGTGATTATCGGTGCCTAAACGAATTAAAGCAGTTTCTAATGCTGCGCTGTTTTGAAATGCAGTATCATGAAATACCGCCGCAGGTTCTGCATGAGTTAAGAAAGCCACAATAGGCTCTACATGTCTTTTATCCAGTGTTGCAATAGGTTCTACCCAATCAGTTTTGAACTGACTAAATGCTTTCATCAGATCGTTTGACGTCATATCGGGTGTCACAAACATTTCTGGAATTTTGCTTTTCAACTCTTTGATACAAATATCTTGCACAGTTAATAAATAATTTTTATAAAAAATATCGGGGGTTTTTCGGTAATCATATTCATATTTTTTGTGCGTTGCTAAAAGATCACGAGTCAAGTCATTTTCTTCAACAAAATCAAATTCTGTGTTTTCAACAACAGTTGTTGGTTTGACAGCGGTTGCTGATAACAATATATTCTGTTGATCTTGTAACACATCCTCACGTTTAGATGCATAAGAAACATCTTGAAAATAAGCCTTTGCCAATACATTCGCGTCTCGCCGTGCTTTCCATTTCTCTGACAAATTTTTCCGGGGATCTACATTGAATGCCTGCATCAAACTTTCCCCGACAACACCCCCCAGCGTTCGAATTCTTTCATCAATTTCAGGTGGCGCAACGACAATATCATTAATCGCACCCGACGCTTGAATCGGTTCAATTTCTTTGTTGATTTTATTTGCAATCACTTGTTGTAATGCTTTTTTGATAGCTTGAACATTTTCTTTACCCACAAAATTATTCAAATCATCCTCAGTCAAGACGAGTCGATTCGCATGTGACAATCGAATACTTTCAAACAATTCGCGCAACATCGGTTCGACTAATCCAGTATCTTTCTCTTGATCCATGGCATTCAGCATGTTCATAATCCACTTTGTATGCATCGCTTTTAATTGTTCCGGCGTTCCTAATTCCCTGACCATGATTTCGTGCATCCAAGAAGGTTGCATTTCTGTTACCAGTTTGGCAATCAATGTGTTTTGATCAGCCGTTAGATTTCTTTTTAATGTAGTAATTCCACCGGGTACCGCGCTCAGGAAAGTCTTAAAACTGTTTTCTTCCGTTTCTTTTGAATGAATACCGGCTGATTTCTGAACTAATTCGTGCATTTTTATAAGACGATATTCACCGATATTTTCCGGAGTACCGTATTCTTCAACGAGACGAGAAAACTGCTGATTCCATGTTGGTTTGTCTTCTTTTGCAAATCTTGCTGTCAGCGTTTCGTTAAATATTTTTTTGGTAATCGACATTGACTCATTGTCTAATCTCGCTTTTTCAGCCGATTCAAACACGCTGCGAGCACGTTCGTAATCTTCTTCTGAATACTCACCATGGGTATTTAAAAAGGTATCTAAGTGTGGTTGAAGAAATTGTTTGAAACAATGGTCACGCACATCGGTGTATCGATCTGCTTTTTTAAAAGCGAAAACCAAAGCGAGATTTGAAAAATCTTGGGGCTCAGCAAAGCGAACAGACATTAGCTCGCTCACTTCTCCGGCATCATAAAAATCAAACAAACGTTCTAGTTGTTTACCGTCATTGCTGCGTTGAACGATATCCTGTAAATATTTTTCTTTGATTGCTTCATACACTTTTTTACCATAAGGATTTTCAGAACTCACCATCACGAAACCAGATTCATCATCTGTCTTACTGCGATCTGGAATAATGGTTTGAATATCGTCATTCAGTTTTTCAATGGCAGATTCTCCCGCATTGTTATACAGCGATTCACCATTCAATAATGACATCACCCGCTCTACCGCGTCTGCTTTATTTTTTTCAGTCAGTACAACGCATTGTGCATAGTTTTTTAAAGTTTCCAAAACTTCACCCGATTCAATACCGATGACCAATTCTTTAGAAAAATCGAGCGCACGATTCAATTCGTCAGTCATACCGGGAACCTGTGCCGCCACAAACTGACGAACCGCATCAATTTTTCCGGTATTTTCTTGGGGGTTTTCCATGATTTCTTTTTTAATATGCTCAACCACATATCCCACCATTTTTCTAACATGCTTGTTCAATTGATAAGTGATTAATTCATGACTGTCTTTTTCATTTTTCAGTTTTGCTTTTGCACCAATAAGATTATTGCGCGCTGCTGTGAGTTGTGCTGTTCGCTTGCTCTCCCCTGTAAATCCACTGAATACCCATCGTGCAAATTTCAGAGGTGCTGACGATTCACGATATCTTTTCAAATCAGTGGTGAGTTTTGCTTCTCTTACCCCTGCACTTTTTAATGCAGGTTCTAACGTTTCATGAATATATTTGTTTTGTTGCACCAGTACTGTTTTTTGATTGCTCACACTATTCGCCCACTTACCTTGCACAATATTGATGGGCGATAATGGATCATTCCCGTTAATGAACTGGGATGGCAATAACCAGTGATTTTTCTCCGCTAATTTTTTGTAAGCAACTTGTGCTGCTGCATCATTATTATTTTCTTTCGCGGTCACATAGTCATCAAAATGATTATCAAACTCCATAGTTCTTCGTAATAAAATTTCAGCTGTATTTTTTAACTTATCTTTCACATCTTGTTTTAACGCATCATCACCGTGTTTTTCAATAAATGACATATAATTCCGAACATCTTGATCAGACAGTGAGTAAGCTTTTGATGGTGATGCATTACTTAATTGCGCCACTAAATCAGCGGGAACACCATTGTTTGCTAATAAAAGTCGTTCATACAATGTGATAGCAATTTCTTGTTGCGTTTTTTTAATATCATTCAGAATTTGTGTTTGATGATCAGGTAACATAACACCTTGCTTTGCAATCTCTTCAAGCGTATTTAACTTTTTAATCAATTCTTTTAATGTATAAGGTGTTAAATCAGCCAAATAAGCCGCACGTGCATTTAATGGTGACGTTAAACTAAAGTGTTTATTCTCAGCCAAAAATGTTGTCAACACGTGATGACGATTTTGAATGTCTGCCAAGCGAGTGGTAAATTCTGCCTGTTTTTCTAGCAATTTTTTTCTATCGGTTGGAATGCCTTCTTGTTGTGCTGCTTCGTCTGACACCACTCTCGCAACCCAATTCCATTTTTCAGGCATATTCAATTTTTTGAGTTCATCGTGCATTTTTGTTATGTTCTCAGGAATATTTTCTGTTGAGCCAAATAAATAGGTAGCTTTTTGATAGGTTAAATCAACTGTTTTTTCTTTATAGACATAATCAATGAGGTGAGTGACAAAGTAGGATACCGTGTCATTCACCAAGTCGTTTTCCTTAATATGATGATTAATACCATCCACCAATGCTTTCCAATCAGGATCTTTTACAGATCTCAACAAATGAGATTGTTTGTCTTCTTGGCAGATACGTTCAATATCGTTGGTATCAAACTCACGCTTTGTTTTTTCCAAATAATGCAGTTTGATTGCACCCACTTGTTCATCAATTTTTTTATTCTGTAACTCATCATCACTTTTTAATCGATATAAAAACTGAATTGCTGTCAGTGTGTGTTGTTTTAAATCACCTTCTTTTCCGAGCAATCCGCCAAAAATAGGCTGAACACCTAATGCAGAAATGCACGCTGCTTTACGCAAACTAAGCGCTAACTCACCCACCTTCGGATTAAAGTCACTGACAACGCCAGCAACAGCAGCGTTAATACCGCGAACACCTCTTTTTCGTTGCTCATCAATTGCTATTAAAAATTTTGCTTCTTCTATCGCATCTGTTTTTGGTGGATGAGAATGTAGAATGGTGTCCACATTCACTGCCGCGTTCATCACTGGATCATCGCGCAAACCCAAAATGTCTGCCGCACCAGATTCCCTCCAAATGGGTAAATCTTTGCAGCGTAACTGCATGCTATCGGCTTTATGACGTAACGCTACATCATCCGGATTGTTTTCAGCGCGTTTTTGTATGTTTGCCAATTGTTCGTTCAATACCATTAAATGTTGGGTGATTTTCGCTAATTCATTTTTATCCGTTGGTAAAATACCGGGAGCTGAAATGTCTTGGAGATATTTTAATGTTGTTTCAAAAAATGCATCTTGTTTTTCATCGCACTTCGTTTGAAATTCTTCAATATAATTTTTTACATTCTTTGCAACTTCAGATGGAATTTCTGGATTAAGTTGCCGTTTTACAGCTAAAACAGCCGCTTCTTTTATGTCATTAAAATTAGTGGCGTTGAGCGCCAAAAACTCAATCATTTTTTCTGGATTTTCTTTCCAACTTTTCAACGTGACGCGTATGTCGGTAATACCATTGATGGCCGTTTGCAAATCATAGGGCAAACCTGCAGCGGTAAAAAATGCCGATTGCAGTTGCGTTTGTAATTCATTTTTCCATGCGGCGGGATCAATCAATTCTTTTGTATTGATAAATTCTAAAAGCACGTCTAGTCCAAGAAACAGGGTATTTTTCGTGGTATCTTTATATAACTTTTCTCGACTCTCAATTTCTACATGCGCTTCCTGAAGATAGTGTTGCGCGCTTATTATTTTTTTTGATGCGTCAGTGAGTGTTACGTTCGGATCACTCAACGCAGCCCATGTCTCCTTAAAATCTTCGTGTTTTGATTCTTCTAAAAAGCGAAGCTTGAATGTTGAAACAGCCTCTTTATCATCCACAATACCTGCTGGTTTTGGCTGAGTTGTCATTGCGTTTTCAAAGCTATTTTTTTTTCTATCCATAACCTAAACCCATTTCAGTTTTTGCAGGAACAGCCACCACGCGAACAGATCAAAACTCGCGCGGAACTCTTAGGTTAAGTATTGATGAGAAAAAGGGTTTTTGCCAAAATGAAAAACGAAAAATCAATGGGTTACTGATTACTGATAACTGATCACTGATCACTGATAACTGATCACTGATAACTGATCACTGTATCGACAAATGCATCACCATCCACTCCAACGCAAAAAAACTCGCGCTGCGTCGAACATACTCGCGACCACTACTAAAGTGCATCGTTTTTGCATCAACACCTTTGTGATCTGCCAATGCAAAACACACGGTGCCGACAGGCTTTTCCGTTGTGTCACCCTGTGGTCCTGCAACGCCCGTAATCGCCACCGCCAAATCCGCATGGAATTTATGCAGTGCACCTGTCGCCATTGCTTTGGCTGTTGTTTCTGAAACAGCACCATCCTGTTCTATTAATTTTTTGTCCACATCCAGCAAATGCGTTTTCGCAACATTGCTATAAACAACGGCACCGCCATTAAACCAATTCGAACTGCCCGCCACATCCGTGATTAACGCCGATACATTTCCGCCCGTGCATGATTCCGCCAACGCAATCCGCATATTTTTAGCCACACACAATTCACCCAGTTTTTTGCATAACACGAAAAAATTATTGTTCATGGTTGAGGTTTCCTTGTTAAGAGTGATCGGTTATCTGTTATCTATTATCTGTTATTTGTTATCAGCGTAAACATTTTACACTGAATACCGTTTACTGATAACTGATTACTGATAACTGATAACTGATAACTGATAACTGTTTACTGATAACTGATTACTGGTTACTGATAACTGTTTACTGATAACTCATCACTCACCCGCAACCACCCTATCACCCCATTTTACCCCCTACAACAGTTAAACTTGCTTTCACCCTCTATAACGGGTATTATCGTATTTATCCGCTATAACAGGTAAAATAAAAAGGTTCGCATGATAATCCCTTCACCCAAAGAACTGGCATTACAAATCATTCAACAACGCAAAAAGCTGAAACTCAGTCAAACGGATGTCGCAAAACGCGTCGGATTAAAACAACAAACCATTTCTGCTTTTGAAAATAAACCCGAAAGCACCAAACTAGAAACATTATTTCACATCCTATCTGCGGTTCACTTAGACATCATAACCTTATCAAAAAACGAAATATCCAGCGGTAAAAATCAATGGAAAGAAGAATGGTGATGAAAAAAAAACATCGCGCCCTCGCCGTTTTTTTAAATTCCCTATTGGTGGGCAGACTGGAAAAGATGACAGCACACAATCTTATGTTCACCTATGATGAAACCTGGTTAAAAACACCGGGCGCCAGACCCATTTCACTGTCTTTGCCGCTGGTCTCACAACCCTTTTCAGGTGATGTTGTTTATCACTTTTTTGATAACTTATTGCCAGATAATCCAAAAATAAAATCGCGTATTCAAGCACGTTTTCATCTTGCAACAGATCACCCGTTTGATTTACTCGAAATGATTGGAAAGGATTGTGTCGGCGCAATTCAATTACTCGATCATCCTATCGCTCATGCTCGCCATAAAAATAAAATTCAATGCCATCCGCTGACAACAAGAGAAATCGCTGCAATTTTACAAGACACAGAAGATGCGCCCTTGGGTATGACAGAAAGTGATGATTTTCGTATTTCCATTGCTGGCGCGCAAGAAAAATGCGCATTTTTATATTGGAATGGAAAATGGAATAGGCCCATCGGCTCAACCCCAACAACTCATATTTTTAAATTACCCATGGGATCATTGTCACATCAGCATATTGATTTGAGCGACAGCTGTGAAAATGAATGGCTATGCGCGCAAATTGCTGAAGCATTTGGATTTCCCATCGCGCAATCTGACATCCAACATTTTAGCGATACAAAGGCATTGATTGTGAAACGCTTTGATCGCATGCTTTCTGGTGACGGCAAAAAAATACTACGATTACCGCAAGAAGATATGTGTCAAGCACTCGGCACATCGCCCCATTTAAAATACCAAGCCGATGGTGGACCCGGTATTAAAAATGTGATGCGATTATTGTTGGGGTCAAGCGATCCCACAAACGATCGCGCACTTTTTTTCAGTGCACAAATTTTGTTTTGGTTGTTAGCGGCAATCGATGGTCATGCAAAAAATTTTAGTATTTTCATAGAGCCTGATGGAAAATATCGTTTAACGCCGCTGTACGACATTTTATCTGCGCATCCACTCATTGCTAATAAACAATTACAAGCCAAAAAAATAAAAATGTCGATGGCACTCAAAGGAAAAAATAATCGTTATCATTGGTACGACGTCAAACGAAGTTATTTTTTAAACGCCGCCAAAGACGCGAATTTCTCGGTCGAAACCGCTGAAGCAATCCTCGATACCATTTTAAATAAAGTAGAATTTGTTATTGAAACCGTCTCTCGCAGCATTCCCAAAAATTTTCCAAAAAAAATAAGTCGCCCTATTTTTGATGGTATATTATTGACAAAAGCGAAATTGGTGCGCTAATCACCGTCTCAGTGCATTATTTTGGATGAAAGAGTTCGGTTGTCGACGAGGTGTTTGTTTATTGTCATGTGCCCGGTGGTTTCAGGCCAACATAACGAGTAGGTGTTGGCGGTGTTTTAGGCTTACCTCCCGCCGTCACAGCAGAAGGGGATGAAGGCTTCTTGGTGGACGGCGGCAAGAACGTAGATGTTGTTGCCACCACCTCTCCACGCTCTTTTGCAGCCAGATCCGCACGACGGTTTTTCTCTACCGCTATTTCTTCAGTAGTTGGTTCAACCGCCGCTTCCGAACGATTACTGTTTGATGACGTTGTTGAAGCACTTCTTTCCGAACCTGGTTGACTATTAGGAACAACAACATTAGATACTGCTGGTCCACTACCTAAAGATCCAGATGGCAACGATGACGCTGCTTGCTGTCCTTGTTCTTCACGCTCCACCGGAATTGGCGCTGAAGGTGATACTGGTCGATTTTGCGCAGCCGGTGCAGCACCGGTTACAGCAGATACAGCCGGCAGTACCACTTCAACAGGGATTGCAGCAGTCTTCTTATGTTCATTTTCCCAAGCATTTTTAGCATTATTAACCGCCTTAACTGTAGGAAAAATATGTTTCAAGTAAAAATCACCTGTCGTTGGAACAGTGACGATTTGATCATTAATTTCAGTAATCAACGTATCAAACGCAGCTCGCACGACATCCGCATCACCCTTCGAGTCTGTTATTCTGGCCGTTAATGTTTTCATTACCTTTTGTAATGCAACGACAGCTTCATATTTAACAAAATTATTGTTGATATCATCAATTTTTCCTTTTGCTGTCGCAACCGTTAAAGTCTCATCAAAACTCCCATCCGTTTTTTTTGCCTTTTGGATTTTGCTGTAAGACAAAAGTGTGGTTAATCCTGCTTCCAATTTTTCAATCGCATTTTTCATCAACTGCTGACCCTGTGTCACAATTTTTCTTTGAACAGCTAAAAAATCAATTGGAGCAGGAGTAGAATTAATATTATCGCATGCAAACGCAATCGTCTGATAATTCAACTGAACACCCTGAAACGCAGGCGTATTTTTTGATTTCTCATACATAGTATGCAACGCCGCCAACTCCGCACCCGCTGCTTTTGTTTTTCCATGACGAATTAATAGTGTGATGTAGGCTTGTTTTTCTAAAATGTTTTTTTGCTCACTAGAAACCGCCGGCGGTCCCTTCAATTTTTCTTGAACAACATCAATAGCCTTTTGCATTACAGAGCAGCGATGAAGTAATACGTCCAACTCTTTCATCATTGGGGTTTCTGCAGGCAATTTACGCTTCAGATTATTCATATTTTTAATAATGTTTTCTTTCGAAACCTGAGTAAGCGCACGCAGCATGCCCTTAACAATATCATGCTCACTCGCCCATTTTGCCAAATAATCCCCATACAATCCCCGCATTTGATCGTACAACGGCATTCCTGCCCATTCTTTTTGGCAATGTTCTACATATGCCACATCTAATCGTATCTTGGTGGAAAATAATCCTGGGTTGGCTACGGCAACTGTAGAGATTTTGTCATCACGCTTCTCACTTAATTTTTTCAATGATTCCGCATCCTTCACTGCATCTGAAAGAACAAATAATTTTTCAATTAAGTTATAACGCAAACGTTTAAAATCTCCTTTATCATTCGGAGCGACGGCATCTGCTCTAAGATATTTATTTTTATGCACCACATAACATAAATATTGCGGATATATTTGTGTTCTCAGACGATCATCATACACTTTAGTCGCATCCTTACCGCCAAAAGATTTGCAAAATACATACGCTGCCGCTATTTCATCTTCACGCTTTTCTCTATCGCGCACAGTTAAATTATTTCCCAACAAATCCGCCGATTCAAAATATAGCGCTGTGTCTAATGTTTTTTTAGCCTCGCACAATAAGATATTGATATTACAGGTGGCTATATCGCCAATTGGATCGCGCGATAAAGCATCTTTTTCCAATTCATATAATCTAGCGATGAGCGGTAATACCGGACTGGACGCGTATGTTGTTTCAAATTCTTTTAGAGTTAAAACTCCAAAATTTAACACACCAAGAAAATTCTGAGTTTTTTTGCGTGTTTCATGGTTTCTTGAAAGATGATCATCGATAGATTCCAAATAAAGGTTAGTTTGCGTTAGAGAGTGTGGAGTACTACCGGGAGAAGCGGAAATGTATTTCAATATTGTCGTGAAAGTTGTTTCAGCAGCGTCATATGCTTTAGGAAGATTAGTTTGTACATGGGCGGCAAGACTTGTTATTAAAACGGGGGAAACCGCCCCAGTTTCAACCATTTTTTTTAAAACAGTATTCCAGTAATCTTTTAGTTCTGGTTTTTGAAGGCTTTCTTTAAACACATCATCCTTTAGCAAATTACCAATAAGACACTCAGCTTTAGGCACATTTCTTTCACGATCCCATTGATCGAGAATCTTATGAAGTTGAAAAATATAGAGATGGTACTTTTCTATCAAATCAAGTTTCTCATCAAAATCATTTTGAATTATTGTTTGATGTTGACTAGTAGTACTCTCCATTTTAACTGACAATATTTCTCTTACGGCTTCCAAAGCAAATACAAACGGTGTTTTTACACCATCAAATCGGGGGCTTAATAATAAGCTCGTAATTTTTTCACAGAGTACTTTTTTTTGCTGATCTAATAAACCCATCGCAAGTAAACGAATATCTTTCCCAGCTTCTACAAAACGATAATCATGTGAACTGGTATTTTGTAACTTTAACAAATCATCTAATTCTCTTGCGAATCCCGTATGAATAAAAACTATATTGTTAGTCGTCTTTTCTTTTGAAAAGTCCACCTCTTGATGATCGCCGCTACCCGTTACTGTAACTTTCGTTTTTGCAATAAAACCACTGCTTATTAAAAAAGCATACAGGTTATAAACCTGACTATTTAATTTTTTATCTGAAAAAGTCGGTATTTTCTTTAGTCCGAGCTTAAACGAATCCATCAGATTTGAAATAGCAGGTGGAACAATTTGCGAATTAGCAACACCAGCAACCACTTCCTTACAAATCATTTCCATCCGAATCAATAAGCTTTCATACGCAGCGATATAATGTTTTTTGTCATCACGGGAAGCATTTTCATAAGCCGTTTTTAGCTCATTAAATGTTTGTGAAACCACAGTTGAATTTAACTCACTATCTGTTAATGCATCAATTACAGCGCCTATTTTTTTCGTGGGTTCTCTTGCGTTCTCGCAGCTAGAGCACGAGTGTTTTCCATTTATTATTCCATCAAATTTATCAAAAAACTTCCAGTAAACCTGCCTTACTTCTGTGGGATAAAAAACTACCTTATCTAAATTAGCTTCTAATAATTCTTTGAAGGCGTTATAGGATAATTCGTCCAATCCTAAATGTTGACGTAATCGATCGTGGTGGTAAGGACTTGTATCAAAGAAGGACCTTAAAAAATTGCTGACATTTTCCTGATCTTGTTTAGAACCTGAAAAGGAAGACGGATTTTCTAGTATCATTTTAGCCTTTAAAAATAGTTGATACTTATTAGCATCGCGTAATTTTGCTGCAAGATCGCGAGTATCTGAAGCCTGAGTGCCTACTGTGTTGGGCAATCGTTTCAACTGCCATTCAAAAAAATGCTGTGTCGACTGATTAAATTTTGTATTCAAACTGCCGCCGGGGCTTAAACTGCGCATCAAACGATGACCCACAGTATCACCATCACCCAATTGCAATGACAATGGATTAGCTGCAGTAGCAGTCGCAATACTTAAAGCGCCGCTCAATGGATCTTCTAAATACTTTAAAAACTTGTCTAAACGATCACTGTTATTTTCATGCAATAAAGCTAACAATGTCTTTTGACGCATTTCTAAAAGCCTATCGTCAGGAATTGTAAAAAATTTACTACGTTCTCGTTTTGCGTATGCACAGAAGGCATATAATCGAGTTAACTTAAGCGATGCTCGTTTTTCATTATCACAAACTGAGTTGACTAGTGAAGTCAATTGTAGGACACCAGTATTTTCTAGATCTTTATCTTGAAGCAAGCAAGGTCCCAACTCCCATATTGCAGACATTGCATCATCTGTGTAAACGGGCTCATTCGATTGGCTCAAAGAAAATGTCAAACCAAACTGCATCATTGCTAATTTTGCATTTTGAGTGCCATACCGTCGCACCAAATTGTACACTGCTCCCATTTTCTCTATATTTAGAGATTTATTTTTTTCAATAAAGCCTTGCCAAAATTTCTCTTTTAATTGTTCCGTATCATCAAATATCGATTCGATCATTTTAAATTCATCATCAATTTCTGCACCCGTCTTCTCAATATTTTTTACATCATCACCGTATCTCTCAATATAGTAGTTTTGCATTTCTTCCGCATAGAGATCTATAAAACGATCCAATACTACTTTCTCATCAGCTGAAGACAACCCGCTACCGCATACCGATAAAAAATATTGATACTCTGCAAATTTTGCAACATCAAACTGATCGCGCACTGTTGGCGGCGCTGTATTTATTTTTCTTGGTTTTAAAGAATTTTCAAGTTTAACCCTTTCTTCATTTGTTAGCTTTGGATTATCTGCTAGTAGTTGCTCTTTTATATGTTTTATATCTTCAAGAAATGGCTTTATTGTATCAAGAATCATCGCATCAAATAATTTTTTCAAATACACTGCCCGTTGCTCTAGGGTTGCAAACGCAAGCACAAAAGGCCATAATTTTTTCAACTGGACTAAACTTAAATTCGCATCTTGAATGTGCTTGAATGCTGGGAAGAAAAAATTTGGTTCTAGCGCAACAACTCTTCTAAAAATAGACAGATCGGATTGAGAAATAGTCACAGCATCCAAATTGTCCAGTATTGAAGTTATCCGTTTACTTGCGACCACACTAATCAACAGGGTAATATTATCTTTAATTGTTTGTTTTTTACCTTGCTTAGATTCCATCAATATAAATAATATCCGGTCATGTGGATAAGGATTTTTCAAATCCCACTGCGCAGTTCCATTCTGCATTGCAAGAATTATTTCTTCCACTTTTTTTCCATCAACATCACGCGCTAATATCCAATGTAAAAGACCAATCGGGTTTTTTGATGTCGCTAACGGCAACTGTTCGATATATCCGATCAAGGATTTAGTAACTTGATCTACTTGACTGTCTTCTTCACTATTTTTTTGAGCTTTAGTTGTTACTTCTTTACCCTCTGTAAGAATCGACTTTACATTAGGATTAAGAGCTGAAAATTGCAGATAATATTCCTGAATTTTATTAATCCAGCTCACAGCGTTGAGTAATGGCAAAGATGCAGTATCCTGAATAGCAAGTCTAGATGATGATGATTCTGTGCCGACTGCTGGACTAGATCTAGGATCAATCAGTACGTTACCTGGGCTTACATGCTTACTTTTTTCAGCAAGCAACTCGAACATTTTTGCTACTTTATAATAGGGAGATTGGCGTACGCCAGTGCCAAAACAAATATCTGCGATTTTTCCTCCTCTTAACCACTCTTGATATGCTTTCATAGAATACTTTATCGGGGAAAAATACTGTGCTGAAGTTTCACCCTTTATAAATCCAGTCAGCATATCGATCGCTGCCTTTTCTTCCAGTGATCCATAGTTTTTACAAAAATTTTCTAGCGCATAAAAATCATCTGATAAACAATAAACGTCTGGTAAATCATTTGAAACGCGCACTAAAAAACTCACAGATTGATTAAACAACCGTTCCATAAAATAACCGAGAATATTGGATTCCGCATAGACATCAGCGGCGTCATCACTTATTTCTTTTAAATCACGAGTAACAGCATGATAGTGTTCTGAAGTTACTAATACATCATACGTTGGTGTCGGATTGATATCACTGGGTTTAGTTTTTATAAAATCATCCGCTATTGCATTTAAACAGTCCGTTCCGATTTTTTGGTAGTTGGTGTTAGCATCGTTTTTTGTGGTCGCGACAATTCCTTCTATCCCTTCAATCAGCGCAAGCGTGTTAGCCCTTTCTTTCGTGAAAGTCCAATCGCCAAAAAATCCCTTTTTCTTAAATCTTACTTTTGATTTTTCAAATTCGCATAACTTTTCAATCGTTAAAATATTTTTATTAACGCTGTCTTTTGCAATAAGCAATTCTTTTAATAAACAGGAATCAGCTAAATCAGCAATAGGCGTTGTGTTTATTTTTTTTGTCAATAAATGTAACTTTTGCAATTCAATATTAAGCTTAAACGAACGCTTAGAAAATTCTTTGAGAAAATTAATTCGTCGATTTTTCCAATTGGTAAGCCCATGTTTTCCTTCGTACCAACTCTCTGCTTCTCTTGTGTTTGGAATCGTCTCGAAGACTGCAGAGTTAAGACCTACTGGCAAAAATAATTTCTTTTTTGGAAAAAACAATAATTTTAATCCGAGTGCTAGATTAGTTGTCTGTTTATTGTAACGCCTAACAATAATCTTCTTTGTATTATTGTCTTCAATTAAATTAGGCTCAGTATTATTGTCTTCAGTTAAATTAAACTCACATTCTTCAATATGCCGCGCAAAAATGGTCATCAGATTTTTGGATACGCGGCTAACCATATTCAACTGAACGCAGGCGCCTTCTATTGGTTCAATATATTTTTCATAGAGGGAATATCGAGTTCCACAATATTTCGTCTCTAAAATCGCCGTTAGATTGTTTTGCGCAAGCACTCTGTCATGCTTTTTTGCATACCAATCGGCCGGATAATGGGAAAAATTGATTGTCTTAGGATCACTCGTATCCACAGCGCATTGCATATGCCAAAACATGGCGAACGCTAATTGATTTTGATGCTGTTGAATTTTCTGAATGACTGTTTCAACATCCTCTTTTTCTTTTTTCGTTTTTTGAAGGCTGTGAGCTTCTAAGCAGTATTCACGCATAATGCGTAAATACTCGGAGATAATAGCAAGATCGGCGGCGGAGCATAATGAAAATGCATTATTAAAATATAATTTATACATTTCTTTTTCATCAGCCGTTAACTCAGAATTTTGTAAGTCCTTTAAAAACTTAGCCCGATTAACTTCATCTTTCAATGATTGTCGATAAAGATCGACGTTATGCATGTACTCACGAAGTTCTTTCAAGCTAGAATCTTGAGATATTTCTGGATCGTCACGGAAAGGATCTAGCGTTCTCATCAAGGCAGTAGTTGATGGAATCTGGTTGATTTTCTGCGCACAATCTTTGAGAAAGTTTTGTAGAGTTTTCTCAAGATCGGCGAAAATCGCAGGATCTACTAAGTCTGACGCCAACCCAAGCAGCTCTAGTTTTTTACCAGAGTCCAAAGAATTTTCAACTGTTCTTTTTCTTGATGACCGACTCATAGCAACCCCCCACTCGCAAACTCCCTTTCACGAACAATTTAAACAAACCCTTATCTCCACCCTACCATTCAAACGTTAACATATTCTTAAAACTCGCATGAATCAACGACTATTTTCACAAGCAAAAACCACGACAAATCTGTACATAGTCCAACAGGAAAAAAATCGCAATAACACTGCATACGTAGCACATAAACACAAAACTGCTGCAGATCAAACACGCACACAACATCGCCCACATCCACAGAATGCGCCTGAAGTAAGTATTGACGATAAATAAGCTTTTTGCCAAAAAGAAAAATCAAAGGGTTAGATTGGTCATGAGTAAAAATTCGATTAACCTATGTCTCAATCAATGGATGTACGTGTAAGTTTCACACCCTACATGAAGATCGATGTTAATTCATTGTGGTGGACAAATATACGTGCTCGCGATGATATATGGGCTTGGGTGGTAACAGATCAGGCCTCGCTGTCTGATTTGGTAAAACGTCGAGTTTGAGATGATTTTTTGTAGTAAATTGAGTTGAAAGCGCAGGTGTACTTGATCGTACATCGAGCATTTCAACGAGATTTACTGCAAAAAAGCATCCAAAATCGGCGTTTCTATCTACGGAGTGATCTGTTACCTTGGGTGGAGCCGCGCGTGAAGTTTTCACGCTATACATCAATATTGAGGTTAATTTATATCGACGTTTTTTAACGTGGAAATGGGCGCGAAAGTTGCATCACGTGAAAACGTAACAAGCGATCCGGTGCAAAAACACTAGAGCGCTTTTCTTGTTGTGGGCGTTTTTGTTGAGCTAAACAACTTCATCTACTTCAGCTTCAGCCTCACCCGCCACCGCCATCGCCGGTAATTGCAAACCCAGTTGTTTTTCCAGCGATTCAAAATCAACTAATTCAGATAGCGGCGGTAATTGCGAAATACTTTTTAAATTAAAATAATCTAAAAAAGTTTTGGTGGTTGCAAATAAGGCTGGTTTTCCAGGGACATCTTTGTATCCTGCAATTTTAACCCATTCACGTTCTAGCAATGTTTTAATAATATTGGGATTGACGGTAACGCCGCGCACATCTTCAATTTCACCGCGCGTAATGGGTTGGCGATACGCAATCAATGCCAACGTTTCTAAAAAAGCACGTGAATAACGCAATGGTTTTCGCTCTTCCAATCGTTGAATAAAAGAGGAGAAATCGGTGCGCACTTGAAAACGATATCCACTCGCGACGTGCACCAATTCCACACCACGACCTTCATAAAAATTTTGCAAGTTGGATAACCATCCGCGAATTTCACCCATGCTCGGACGATTTTCTTCTGCAAATAATAGCGATAATTTATCAACGGGCAATGGTTCACTGGCAGCGAATAATGCGGCTTCTAGAATTTTTTCGGGATTTTCAATCATGGTTCACCTGTTGGCTTGTCGCTCTGTGAATAAATTTCCGTAGCGCTCACGGCTTTTACATAAATCGGTGCGTACGGCGCATTCTGCACAATTTCAATAATAGATTGTCGAATCAATTCTAATATCGCGATAAAAGTGACGACAACACCCATGCGCCCTTCTTCCACTGTAAATAAGTGACAAAACGGCACAAATTCAACAGAATTTAACGCGTCTAATATTTTTATCATGCGTTCACGAATCGATAAAATTTGTTTTTCTACTTTATGATCTGCAAATAATCGTGCGCGTGTCATGACACTCACAAATGCATCCAATAAATCCTGCGTCGGTACTTCAGGCTGCACAGTTGTGCTTGGCATCGGCGGTGCAACGGCATTCGCTAAATAGATATCGCGATCTACTTGTTTCAAAGAATGCAAATCTTCTGCTGCTTTTTTAAAAGTTTCGTATATTTGTAAACGACGAATCAATTCAGCGCGCGGATCGTCCACGTCCGTTTCATCTTCACTGGGCATTCTCGGCAATAATAATCGAGATTTAATTTCTGCAAGCATGGCTGCCATTAATAAATATTCCGCCGCCAATTCCAAATGGAGTTCATGCATCAACTCAACGTATTGCATGTATTGGATCGTAATTTGCTTGATCGGAATATCGAGGATATCAATATTTTGTTTTTTAATAAGGTAGAGCAATAAATCGAGCGGACCTTGAAACGTTTCCAAAAAAACACGCAGCGCATCGGGCGGAATATACAAATCAAGCGGCAATTCACTGACGACTTCGCCACGCACTTTGACGATATGATCAAGCGCTTGTTGTGATAATCCGGAATCAGAAACTTGATCCATGGCGCATTCTCGTGGTGATTTTTAGATCATAATAATACGAATTAAAAGCTGAACTTTTTGCATCCGCTCGGAATGTTGTGGTTAGGATGGTTTTCGGGGAGACGCCGTGAATACATCCGTGTAGGCTTGCTTGGTGTGGCATCCATGCCACACACACTCCCCTCAAACCATCCGTAACCTCAACATTCACTCGCTACCGATAGTTTAGCCCTTAATTCGCATTATAATACTGGAGTTTCAGCGAGAACTCTAGGGATTGACAAAACAGTTGATTTCGTGAAAGCTTACGCCACTCTGAACTTCCGCAAAACACTTGAAGCAATATATGAAATTACTCTTCGACTACTTCCCTATTCTCTGCTTCTTTATAGCCTACAAACTCTATGGTATTTACGTCGCCACAGAAGTGACCATGGCAGCCTGTATATTACAAAATATGATCTACTGGCTAAAACATAAAAAATTTGAGAAATTACACGTCATCACTTTGATTAGTGTATTAATTCTCGGTGGATTTACGCTCTTTTTTCACAAGCCGATTTTTATTCAATGGAAACCAAGCATTATTTATTGGATTTTTGCCATGGTTTTATTATTTAGCCGTTATATCACGCGAAAAAATTTATTGGTGCGCATGCTGGGCACTAAAATTAATTTACCGACTAGCATATGGGATAAATTAAATATAGCTTGGTCCTTATTTTTTATTTTTTTAGGATTTTTAAATTTATATGTCATTTATCATTACTCCATGAATGCGTGGGTTAATTTTAAATTATTTGGTACGCTGGGATTAACGCTGGTATTTACCATTGCGCAGACGGTTTATATGTCACGACATGTGAGGCCGTAAAACCGACATAACCTGAGTAACTTATGACAACCCTACAATTAATCGAAACAGCATTACAAACTGCTTTTCAACCCGAACTACTCGAAGTCATCGATGACAAAGCCGACCACATTGGTCATGCGCATCAAGACAGCGGGCATTTTACAGTCATCATCAAATCCCCTGTTTTTGAGGGAAAAAGTGCGATTGAGAAACATCGCATGGTGTATCAGGCGTTGGGTTCACTGATGCAGACTCATATTCATGCATTGCGGATTCAAGCAAGCTCGGTGTAAACTATCCAGTTGTTTCCACTGAACAGGATAATGAATTATTTTTTCAAATGCGAATTGACTTTGCCGAACTATCAGTAGCGAGTGAATGTTGGGGTTACGGATGGTTTGAGGGGTTCGCATTCCTTAATTCGCATTCAAGGATATCACCCATGAAAAACCTAATGAAAAACCTATTACTGACTTTATGTTTCTTCTGTATTACTAGCAGCGCTGCGTTAACGCTTCCAGCAAGAATGTATGACGTACAAGTAGTGATTTTTTCGCATATCACGCCGACCACATTACAATTACAACAATGGCCTGTCGTGTCCCCCAATGTGTCCGCTCAATCAACACCCCCGTCGGGTATTGCCTATAATTTACAGCGCGAAAAAAATATTTTACAAAAAAATCCACAGTATCAAATTTTGATGAACGCAAACTGGAAGGAATCGTGGGTTGGTGATCAATCAACAGTGACGATACCGATCAATATCGACAAAAATAATCAATCTTTAAACGGCGTGATGACAATTACCTTGGGACATTATTTTGATGTTCATACTAATTTATCCCTGACCGAACCCACTGCTTTATTACAAAAAATGGCAATCAATAATTATTTTTCACAATGGAATAAACCAAATTTTACCTTTCAATTACTGCAAAATCGCCGCATGCGTAGTAACGAATTAAATTACATCGAACATCCGTTGATGGGGATGTTAATTAAAATTATTCCAATGAAAAGGTGAGTGTGAGTGTGAATAAACATCGTTTTTTTAAAAAAATAATAGGCGTATTTATTTTTGTTGGGATCATTTTGTCTGCACAAGCAAATACGGAATACAAACCTGGCCACCGTGCACAATTGCCTTCAGGTTTAAATCACACTTATTTTGGTATGGGTGCCGGATACACCGACATTCCCTTTTCAAATCACGATTTAATGAATGGGTATCAAGCAACGTCCTTCACCAATCCATCCGTGGGATTAAATGTTTTTGTGGGTCACTTTTTTAATCGCTATTTAGCGGGTGAAATTAACTTAATGCGCCCGATTAAATGGGCTTATGCAAACGGCATTGTTACTCCCAATGACAAGCATTCTATTTGGATTTCTTTATTTGGTATTGCTCTGCGCCCTACTTTACCGATTTCGCAACGCGTGAGTTTATACGGACTAGGGGGTCTCGGCATTATTTCTCGTCATGGATTTTCGATTGGAAATACTGTTGCCATTCATTCACAAGATGTCATGACTTTTTTAACCGGAGGTGGTGTTACCTATGCATTAACCTCTCATTGGCATTTAAATGCTGGATTAGAATATGCGGTTGCGCGTCCCAACAAACAACAACCGTCAATGTTGTACGCTTACACGGGATTTTATTATTTATTTCACGCATTGCATTTACCGAAATATTATTCGACGCATTATATTTTTCATAAAAATTTAATTCAGGCCGGTGCATTTGCTACTGATATATTTAATCCCAACGTGAATAAATATTTTACCGTGCATTATTTACCGATTTTTTGGGCGGGGGATCTTAAAACTAAAAATGGCGGCTGGTTAATGTATCAACGAAATATTTTTCACACGCATAAAATATTTTCGTTTGATGTAGGCATGAGCGCATCGACCTATCATTCACGCGTCAATAATACTTCTTTTCAAGCATTTTCTGTGTTTCCAGCGATACGCGTGTGGTTTTGGCGATCACCGTTAGCGGATGTATATTTTACCTATGCGATCGCAGGTCCCACTTATTTAACGCAACGTCACATTGATAATATTGATCTCGGTGGACAATTTAGCTTCCAAGATTTATTGGGTATTGGTGCATTTTTGGGGCGCGAAAAACATTTTAATATTGGCGCAACCATTGGACATTATTCCAATGGGAATTTATTGCCTAATAATCCGGGTGTTCAGGTACCGCTGGTGTTATCACTGGGATATGCATTCTGAAACTTGACAAGATCACTCCGTAGATAGAAACAGCAAATCCCAAACACCATGACCGAGCTTCGTGCCCCGTTTTTCAAATTTCGTATTCGCACGCAATTGCACTGTTTTATTATCTGCAAATTGATTTTCATCAATGATATTTTTTAATCCTGGATTGGCAGACAATACTGTCATCATCTGTTTCGCATAATCTTCCCAATCTGTAGCGCAATGAATAATTCCCTTATCACCTAATTTCTGCCGCAATATCTCCACAAAATCTGCTTGAATAATACGTCTTTTATGGTGTTTTTTCTTCGGCCATGGATCGGGAAAATAAATATGGATGCGAGAAAAAGTATGATCAGGAATAAAATCACGAATCATTTTGACAGCATCGTTTTGAATAACGCGAATATTGGTTAGGTTATTTTCAATCATTCCTAACATGACTGCGGCAACACCCGGCTCGTGCACTTCAATACCTAAATAATCTTTATCGGGATTGGCTATTGCCATAGGAATTAACGTATCACCATGACCAAAACCAATTTCTAAAATTTTGTCAGCATGACGACCAAAAATTTTATCTAAATTTAATTTTTCGTCAGCCATTTCAATGCCGAATTTTGGCCAGCCAAAAGCCAGTGCCTTTTCCAATCGCGGTGTTAATCGACGTTGACGTCGTACAAAACTTTTGATTTCACGCATAATAGTCTGAGTGTGAGTGAGTGAATGAGAAAAGAATGATAATATAATACACTTTTGTTTAAAACAGTTGTCTGCTCAAAATGTTTTCAAAAAAACTTTTAAAATGGTACAAAAAGTACGGTCGTCACGATCTGCCCTGGCAAAAAAATCCAACGCCGTATCGCGTCTGGATTTCAGAAATCATGCTGCAGCAAACACAGGTGGTGACTGTCATCCCCTATTACGAGCGTTTTATGCAGCGTTTTCCCAGCATAAAAGCATTGTCTGCCGCAAACGAAGATGACGTCTTATCACATTGGTCAGGTTTAGGTTATTACGCCCGCGCTAGAAATATTTATAAAACCGCTAAAATTCTACACGAAAAATATCATGGCCGTTTTCCAACAACCGTCGATAAGATTTGCACATTACCTGGCATCGGAAAATCAACTGCGGGCGCCATCATTTCTTTTGCACTGCAAAAAAAAGCGGTGATTCTCGATGGCAATGTCAAACGCGTTTTAGCGCGCTATTTTGCGATAGAAAAACCAATCAATAAAACTCAGACGATGGATGAAATGTGGATGTTGGCTGAAAAATTAACGCCTGAAAAAAATGCGCATCAGTATAATCAAGCGATCATGGATTTAGGCGCAACGGTGTGTACACGTACAAAACCGCGTTGCACTGATTGCCCCTTTTTATCAGATTGTCGTGCTTATCAAAATAATCAACCTACGTTTTATCCCATAAAAATAGCCAAAAAAACGCGTCCTGTTAAAAAAATAAGAATGCTGATTATTCAAAATAATCAGCAGGAACTATTATTACTCAAGCGTCCATCAAAAGGCATTTGGGGTGGTTTATGGAGTTTTCCTGAATGTGATTTGCACGATAATTATGCTATTTTTCAGCATAAAAATATAACGTTCGCATTAAAATATATCGATGAACTAGAAAAAATAACCCATCAATTGACGCATTTTACGCTAGAAATTTTTCCGATGATTTTAAAAGTACATTCTCGCGCCGCTTTAAAATTCGATACAAAAGAATTAATCTGGTATAAATTATCGGAGAAATTGCCGGGTGGTGTTGCAGCACCGGTGGCGAAATTATTCGGTATGCTCGTGTGAGTGTGGGTGTGAGTGTGGATTTTAATAGGATGAAATATGAAACGCATAATACGTTGTGTAAAGCTTGGCATCGAATCCGACGGTTTATCATCACCCCCATTTCCCAACGCGCTCGGCCAGCGCATTTATGAACATATCTCACAAAAAGCCTGGGATTTGTGGATGAATCATCAAACCATGTTAATCAACGAATATAAATTAAATTTAATCGATAAAAAATCACGCGATTTTTTAATGCAAGAAATGGAAAAGTTTTTGTTCGGCGGTGGCGCCGAAAAGCCGCCAGGTTATACATCAAAACAGGACACCCAGTAGTTCCCGCTTTGAAGGTTGTTTAACTTAAATTTTTAGATTTGAGGGGAGATTGACAACCACTGGAATCATTGTATTATTGCCAAATCAATTGTGGAAACATAAAGTTGTGATGGTTTTTGCGTGAGTGTTTTTTAATTGACTCACACAGATACTTCACACTCACACTGATAATGGCCAGATAGCTCAGTCGGTAGAGCAGAGGACTGAAAATCCTTGTGTCGGCAGTTCAATTCTGCCTCTGGCCACAATCACTCACACTCCACCCCCATCTTCTCCAAAATCCCCGATAAAATATCATAATTTTGATACTTTAATTTAATCCATCCTGAACGATTGGCATTATTTTCCACAACGACTTCCGCGCCAAAATGATCTGACGTGATTTTTTCTAAGCGACGAATATTCGGATCCTTATTTTCTGATGGTACCGGCGCTGTTTTTCCCTGTTGAATCATTTGTTCCAGTTGACGCACAGACATCGACGCAGCAACGACTTGCTTGGCCATTGAAAATTGTAATTCCGACGACAAACCGGCTAAAATTTTTCCATGCCCTTCAGATAATTGTTTATCGATGAGCAATTGCTGAACACGCGTATCTAAATGTAATAAACGCAACATATTGGTAATTTTTGTGCGAGATTGACCCAGCGCTTGCGCTACGTTTTCATGGGTATAATGAAATTCGTCAATCAATCGCGACAAACTTAACGCTTCTTCAATGGGATTCAAATCCTCGCGTTGAATGTTTTCGATTAACGTCACTTCAGCCGCTTGCGCATCTGTGTATTGACGAATCACGCAAGGCACAGTCGTTATCCCCACCAATTGCGACGCACGCCAGCGACGCTCACCGGCAATAATTTCATAGCGATTCGTTGAAAGCTCGCGCACGATAATCGGCTCAATCACGCCTTGTGAACGAATCGATTCTGCCAATTCATGCAACGTCGCTTCATCAAATACACGACGTGGCTGATAACGCCCGCGAACTAAACATTCAACTGGTAAATTTTTTAACACAGATATATTGCTCACGTTGATCCCTCATGTTCACGCTCAAAAGTTTTTCATCATAATCCATGAAAACGATTATGACTATCACCAGTTAAAAAAAATGCAATGCAGTAAATTTACGGTGTGATCAGCGTTAGCAGTTCATGTCGACACACTACTCACAACTTTATCCACAGGGTCTGTGGATACCATGTCGCAAGGGTATTAATAGCGAAACCTATGGCAAACCGCTCGCAACAATCCGACGATCACCGGTTTTTAAATTGATGGAAAAAATAGCATCTTTGCGTGCATCCGTAACATAAGCATTTTCTCCGTCAGAAGCTACCGTTACCATAGAAGCGACTTTAAAAGCCGGACCTTGACCAATCCATTGTCCATTATCCTCTTTACCAGAGACAATCGTACGATCACCTGTTTTTATATCGACACGATACAATGCTGGACGAAAACTATCGGTGACATAAAGCATGTCAGGAGCAACATAAAAAGCATCCGCCACATATTTAAATTGCGGACCTGCTCCTCGCCCCTTGCCTGATAACAATGTACGATTCCCCGTTACTGGGTCCACTAGCAACAAATCATTCGGCGCTGTATGACTAAAACCTTGATTGCTGGCGACCGCTAATCTTTTCAGTGGAGGCACCCACGTCATCCCCAGTAAATTATAATAGTGAGGTCCAACGCCCTTGTGATTACCTGAAATTAATTCGCTGCTGACTATTCCATGATTACGATCAAAATGTAATTTAAAAATTCTGCTGTGTCCGCCATCCGAAAGATAAAAATCATCTTTTGTGTCATGAACCAAACAAAAAGGATCGGCTGGGATAATTTTATCATTATTGTTTAAAGTAAATGGGTGACGATTTCCATCTGCATCTATCGTGTAATAACGTGCGAAAAAAGTATCTGAAAATAAAATATCTCCTGAATCAAATTGATTCAGTGCAATTGATTCTGTGATCAACGGTCCCTTTCCTTTTTCAGGGCTCGTGAGTAGCACAGTTTTACCGGTTGTGGGATTGACTTCAAATAACCCCGGAAATCGTTCATCGCCTACGATAATATTTCCATCCTGCGACATCATCAGCTGCACTGGAAATACCATATGTGGATAAGGTTCGTCTGTTTTCATGCTAACAATAATGTGCCGCACTGCATGAAGTTGACCCGCAATAATGGGCAACACATCAATCGTATTCGCCGCATAATCACTCACATATAATTGGTGATTGTTGTGATCATAAAACATTTCGAATGGCGCTTTCATCGGATCATTTTTTTGCGTGTCATTACTATTTAACACACTCACTTGTCGCGATTTTAAATCAATGGCAATAATTTGTTTTGCTTGCGGGTCCGTCACAAATAAATCTTGATGGCTCGATGCAAGAGCAAATGGCTGTTCTGCTTTCACCCCTTTATTTTTAAATTGTGTTAAATCAATAAATAGTGAGCGATCGCCATTGTTTGGATTAATTTTAAATATTTTCTTTTGACGATAATCCAGCGCAAATAAATTGTCTTCTGTCCCAGCAATGCTCGTTAAATCTAAAAACAGGGGGCCCGATCCATGATGTGCATCGGAGATAACCGTTTCATCGCCTGTATTGGTATTCAATTTAAATACAGCGGCATTATTAATTGCGAATGATTGATTATCTATTTTGGTCACATTATTGGGATTGTGTTTACCTAACATGCCCTGTGCAAGATTATTTTTGATATTAATCAAGCCCTGTGCAGCATCTTCAGTAATCCATTGGTCTTGTTGTGGATTGTAGATAAGGTTAATAGGTAGCACAAAATGATCTTTCTCGCCACCCGCGATATAAGTTGTGTGGCAGTTTTTTAAATCAATAGAATAAAACGTGCCATACGTTTGCCCCAACACATACAATTTATTATTTTGATAGGATAAGCCTGTCGGACGTAGCATCAGTTTTTCAGGCACTTGGCAAACTCTTTGCTGCACGTTTTTCTGAGCATGACAGGCGGTTAAGAAAATACAGAAAAAAATGAATGAAATCCGTTTCATCATGATGCAATCCTTTTCTCATACTCTTCATACAATATCATGGTCAAGCAGGCATTAAAACACGCAGCCTTCCGCACTGAAGATTGACTCAGTTGTTCAGCGGAGGTTTCTATCTGGTTATTCACAGCCTCTGTGGATAACTCTGTGAGTATGGTGTCAAAAGCAGTGCCAAATTATTGTAGTTTCGAAAAAGTTGTTAGTTTGATTATTTATTAAGCATAAAAAAATATGTTTAAAATCAATATATTATGTTTTTTGGCACGGATTTTTACATTGTGCTGTAACCACGCCCTAATGGAATTAAATTTATAACTATTACAAAACTCCTTTTAGGATTAAAATTTCCTATCCTAACAGGGAACCTCGTAATGCTCGCAGATCTGTTCAAAAAAATCACACCAAACACACTTATACTGACCGCAAACAGTCGGTTAGCACTATATCTACAATCAGCCTTTGATGAAATGCAACGTGAAAAACGGGTTTGGGAAACGGTACAAATTATGCCGCTGGGTAATTGGCTGCAAGCGCTATTTTACCGTAATAATACCCAGGGTTTGATTTTGTTGAATGATTTTCAAGAGCAATGCATCTGGGAAACCATTATCGGACAATCAAAGCAAGCGCCTGATTTACTGCATCCAACACAACTTGCAAAGCTCGTGAAAGACGCGTGGGAAATAATAACCTTATGGCAAGTGCCCATCGAAGCGCTCGAACCTTTTGTGGAACAAACAGAAGTAAGCTGTTTAATTGAATGGATGAATTTATTTCGCGCAGAATGCCAGGAAAAAAAGTGGATCACCAATGCCGAATTGCCCCAAAAAATTCAATGGCAAGATTCACAAAAACCGCTGCTATTACCGCCTAAAATTATCTTGATTGGTTTTGATGATTTAAATCCCAGCGTACAAAATTTATTGACGCAATTTAAAAAACAAATTTTAATTGAAACTGAAACACTGTCAGAATCCAATCCGCTCACACAACAGATTATTTTGTCTGACACGGAAACTGAATTAGAAACCATGGCGCGATGGATCAAAACGCAATGGCAAAAAAATCCTGCTGCAAAATTAGGGTGTGTGGTTCCAGAGCTTGGAAAAATGCGCGCGCAAGTGGAACGTATTTTTACCGATATTTTCTGTATTGAAAAAATAGTGCCGGGCTCTACGGCGGAATGTATACCCTTCAATATTTCCGCCGGAACATCACTTGCTCATCATCCCATGATTAAAACGGTATTAGAGTTATTCAATGGATGCAACCATCCAATTTCAATTTATAAATTAGCATCGCTATTACAATCACCGTATTTATGCGCTACTGAAAGTGACGCCTGTGTTGGTGCGCAAATGGAAGCCTTATTGCGCGAACAGAATCGTTTACAAGTATCGCTCACGGATCTTTATTCGGTTATTCCAGCAGCGTCGGCGCACCATCAACCCTGGCGCACGTTACTGCAATTTTCTCGTGAAAAAAGTGCAGTTGAATTAATACCCTCAGAATGGGTCAATCAATTTATGATAGTATTGAAAGCGATACATTGGCCCGGAAAGCGCACACAATCAAGCGAAGAATTTCAAGCACTGGAACGATTTAAAAAATTATTACGGGAATTTTCGCAATTGGATTTAATCAATGGGAAAATGACTCTACGGCGTGCTGTGCAATTATTAAATTCTCTGGCACAACAAACTATTTTTCAGCCGAAAAGTCATCACGAGCCGATTCAAATTATGGGAGTTTTGGAAGCCAGTGGCATTTTATTTGATGCGGTGTGGGTGATGGGATTGCACGATGGCATTTGGCCACCTGCAACCAAACCACATCCCTTAATTCCCTACTCAATTCAACAACACTACCAAATGCCGCACGCAACCGCTGAACGTGAATTACAATTTTGCGAACATATCACAAAACGCTTAGAAAATAGCGCAAAACACGTTATTTTTAGCTCACCCGCTGCGCTGAATGATCAATTATTATTTCCTTCGCGATTAATGAATCATATTCCCCTGATTTCATCTGAAGAATTAGTGCTAGATAACACAAAAAATTACGCAGAAACATTATTTGAAGCAAGAAAAATTGAAACCTATATCGATGATCAAGCACCCGCTGTTTTGGACTATAAAACTATTCACGGCGGCAGTAACATTTTAAAACTACAAGCACAATGTCCCTTTCGCGCTTTCGCGACCATTCGATTAAAAGCAAAAGCATTAAACGATCCCGTCATTGGAATTCCTGTTGTTATCAAAGGCATTATTATTCATCAAGTGCTATTCGAAATTTGGGAATATTTAAAAGATCAAAACACATTACTGGCATTAACGGAAGAAGCGCTGGATGCATTGATTCAACAGAAAATTGAAAAAACATTTATCACACAGCTAGCAAAAACAGAATCCAAAGAAAATAGTTATTTTTTTAGTATCGAAAAAAAACGCTTACAATTACTGATTAAAAATTGGTTAACCCATGAAAAATCTCGCCCAGCGTTTCGTATAAAATCACTGGAAGAAAGCTGCCAAATTCATATCAATCAATTACCCCTTAAAATTCGCCTTGATCGTGTCGACGAATTAACAGACGGCTCATTATTATTAATTGATTATAAAACCGGTGAAAATAACATTGAAACTTTATTGGAAGAGCGATTAACCAATCCGCAATTACCCATTTATGCCGCCTTTCAAAATGAAAAGGAAGAAAATTATAGCGCCGTTGCCTTTGCAGAAGTTCGCAATGCTAAATTGATTTTTAAAGGGCTTGCGCATGAAAAACAAATGATCCCGAAAACGAATCAATTCAAATTTCACGCCATTCACGAAATAAAAAATGCATTACACATTGATTCATGGGAAAAATTATTGACGAACTGGAAAAATTCACTGGCACAGCTGGCAACTGATTTTTGTAATGGCAATGCGATTGTTAACCCGATTGATAAAAATGTGTGTGAGAGTTGTGATTTGAAACCAGTTTGTAGATATAAAGGGTGAGTGATGAGTGTGCCAAAAACAATTGAAGATTTACCTGTTAGACGTCGAGCACTGGACCCGACAAAATCTTTTATCGTCCAAGCACCGGCCGGTTCTGGAAAAACAGAACTCTTAACGCAACGCTATTTGGTTTTATTATCGCGCGCTGAAAAAGCGCCGGAAGAAATCATCGCCATTACTTTTACGCGTAAAGCAGCGGCAGAAATGCGCGCACGTATTATTCACGCATTAACAGTAGCAACCGAAAAAGAGCCTGATAAAAGCGATTATAAATACACAACCTGGTCACTCGCCAAAACCGTTTTAAAAAAAGATTCTGCCTTGCAGTGGAATTTGCTGCGCAATCCTAATCGATTACGCATTTTAACGATTGATGCTTTATCCGCATTGATATGCAAGCAAACACCGATGCTGACACAATTTGGCACATCACCCAGCGTTTGTGAAAATGCCAAACCGTTATATCAATTAGCAGCGCAGCGATTATTAACGGATGTGCTTCCAGATAAAAAATGGCAATCCTATGCCGAGCATTTATTATTGCATCTGGATAATGATGTTGAAAAATTAGAAAAATTGTTGACACATTTATTAGATCATCGCGATCAGTGGTTGTCGCATATTATGTATGCCTATACAAATCATTACGCACTGAGAGAAATAATAAATCATAGTTTACACAGTATTATTGAAGAAAAAATGTTGATGGCCGTGCAAACAGTTCCCTCTCATTTAAAACAAACGTTATTATTACTCGCTCATCACGTTGGAAATCATTTTCAAGAAAACAAATCTGAAGATAGTCTGACGCACTGTAAAGATTTTTCATTTGAAAAAAATCCTGATGTATCCCATTTTAAAGCGTGGTCTGCATTTGCAAATTTATGGTTAACCCAAGAAGGTTTGTTGCGAAAAACAGTGGATAAACGAAATGGATTTTTACCCAAAGACCCCAATAAATCACTGATGCTCGCAATACTGACTGAGCTTGATGCTTATCCCGCCTTTAAAAATGCTTTACGTGATATTCAAACATCGCCACCAACCCACTACACCGATGCACAATGGGAAACGGTGACAGCCCTGACACAATTATTACCGCTGTTAGCTGCACAATTAACGCTTATTTTTCAAGAAAAAGAACAAGTGGATTTTATTGAATTAAATAGTGCGGCATTAAAAGCATTGGGCTCTGATGAATCACCGACTGATTTAGCCTTATATTTAGATTATCAAATTCATCATTTATTAATTGATGAGTTTCAAGATACGTCTATCATGCATTTACATTTATTAGAAAAAATAATGGCGGGCTGGCAACCGAATGATGGTCGCACTTTATTTTTAGTCGGCGATCCTATGCAATCGATTTATCGTTTTCGAAATGCTGAAGTGGGATTATTTTTGCGTGCACAACAACGGGGTATTGCGCATATTCCATTAGAACCGCTCACCTTAACCATGAATTTTCGCTCACAAAAAAATTTGGTGGATTGGTTTAATCATACATTTCACACTATTTTTCCGGTAGTTTCTGATATTCCAACCGGTCGCGTGCCTTACACACCCGCTATTGCTGCGCCCGGTGAAATAAACGAATATCATGCACAATTTTATCCGATTATTGATGGTACTGATGACGATGAAGCAGAAAAAATTGCTGAAAAAATTCAAGATATTCGAGAAAAAAATCCAACAGATTCTATCGCATTGTTAGTGCGTTCACGATCATCATTGATTCCCATTATTCAAACATTAAAAAAATATCAACTTCCTTTTCAAGCAATTGATATTGAACCACTGGCGGATCGCCCTGAAATACAAGATTTATTATCACTGACGCGCGCGCTATTACATCGCGCTGATCGTATTGCTTGGCTTGCCATTTTGCGCGCACCGTTTTGTGGCTTAGCATTAAAAGATTTAGAAATCATTGCGACTGCCGCTGAAAAAATAACGATTTGGGAAGTGATTTTATCTTCTGATACGTTATCAAAATTATCTCAAGATGCATTACCCCGTATTCAATATCTACGCTATTATTTGCAACACGCTTTCGATAAACAAACGCAACTCTCTTTATCTGCTTGGATAGAAGGCACATGGATTGCGTTAGGCGGTCCTGCTTGCTTAACGCACGAAACAGAGCTTGATTATGTTCGCGCTTATTTTGATTTACTGTCGACAATGGAAAGTGATACCAACCCTTTTTCAATAGAACCATTAACAGAGCGTTGTAAAAAATTATTTGCAAATACAAAAACAAAGGCAAACAATCCCATTCAAATTTTAACGATTCATAAATCAAAAGGATTAGAGTTTGATCACGTTTTTATACCTGGTTTGCATCGCCAACCACCGGCCAATAAACCAAAATTATTACACTGGTTAGAGCGCGTTAATACATCGGGCGGAGATGATTTCATTTTAGCGCCGATTAAATCAATCACGTATCAATCTGATCCTATGTATGATTATTTAAAGACTGTTGAAAAAGAGAAACAGGATTATGAAATTACGCGCTTATTATACGTTGCAGCAACGCGTGCTAAAAAAAGTTTGCACCTGTTTGCAATGATAAACAAAAATAGCCAAACAGAAGCAAATAAATCATCGGTATCCATCCCCGCTGGCAGTTTTTTACAGAAATTGTTTCCTATTTATGAATCCGAATCGTCTCAATGGCAATCCTTACAAAAAAATAATCCCGAAAAAAATGACTCACGCGAACCACTCGCCATCACTCGTTTAACCAATGAATGGTTTTCTGATGTGACAAATGCAACGCAAAAATCAGAACCCATTTATATTAATATTGATTTATATTCACAAACGTCGCGCATTATTGGCACAGTCATTCATGAAATTTTACAACAGGGTACCGAACACAATGAAGTCAATCATAAAAGCCGTTTACTCTCACTCGGCATTTTACCGCATGAAATTAATGATGCGATTCACAGTGTGAATACTGCTATCACAAAAATGAACGCTGATCCCAAAGCGCAATGGATATTGTCAAACAAACATCGTGAATCCAAAAACGAATGGGCGCTCAGTTATTTGCATGACAATGAAATTCAACGTGTCATTATTGATCGCAGTTTTATCGATGAAAATAACACACGCTGGATTATTGATTATAAAACGTCAACGCCAAAAGAACAGGAAGCGATCAATGATTTTTTACAGGATCAAAAACAAGAATATGAATCACAATTAGAAAAATACGCAGGGATTATTGCACAAACGGAAAATCGCCCGATTCAATTGGGGCTGTATTTTCCGTTGTGCGGTGCGTGGATTGAATGGGCTTATAAAGGTAATAGATCAGGCCTCGTTGTCTGATTCGGTAAAACGTGCAAAATCGGCGTTTCTATCTACGGAGTGGATGGGCTTATAAAGTGTAATTCAGACCAGCAAGAATATTGGCCTCACCGCTTGAATTAACACTCTGAACGTCAGCAATATACATCGCGCTAACACGAAACCCGATACTTTTCGTAAATTGAAATAAAAAGTCTAATCCAACGTTTGGATCTATTTTCGTTGTATCATTCAGGGGAAAGTAAGTCGTTCCCGCATCCAATGAAGTTGTATAGAATTGACCAACAACAGCGCCTGCCTTTAACATCACTTGAAATTCATCATCGGGATTAAACACATAACCCACATCTCCCATCACCGCATTCATTTTAGAAGTAATCGCGGTTGAACCAGTGGTTTTGGTTTCTTTTAAATATTGCAAATAAGCCATTTGCAAATCAATATGCTGGCTAAATTCTTTGCCAAAACCAAACTCAACTCCACTGAAAGTCTTTGGGTAAACACTTTTGGGTTTGTAGGTGATGGTCGCACTACCTGACGTAAATGTCTTTGTTGTATTTTTTAAAAAACGATTCGCGTAAACATAACCACCAAAAAAATAAACGGCATTTCCGCTACGTGTCCAATCGGATTCATCGCTGACTTTAAAATTGGGTTGTAAATTATATCCGCTCAAATCTTCTTTCGGATAATCATAACCGCCCGCAAAGGCTAAGGTGGTACAAAGTGATAATAAAACGGTAGTTGAACATTGAATAATACGGCGCACGGCATTTCTCCTTGAACTACTGCTTGCTGTGTGAATCCCTAAAAAGGACATTATACCGTTGTAAAATTCAGATGCGAAGGGAAATATATGTATAATTTTTAATCACTTTCACACACTCACACTCCAACCCACACTTACTGTAGAATGAATCTGCAAAACAACGAGCCCCTTTATGCCAACCGACATTTCCCACAAATTAGTCATCGCCATTTCATCCCGCGCGTTATTTGATTTAGACGAAAGCAATACGATTTATGAAAACGACGGCATTGAAAAATATGCCGCTTATCAAATTGCGCATGAAAATGAAATTTTAAAACCAGGCATTGCATTTCCCCTTGTGCAAAAATTATTACACTTAAATAATCACGGCGATTTTGTGGAAATTATTTTATTGTCACGCAATAGTGCTGATACCGGTTTACGTGTATTCAACAGCATCGCCCATTACAATTTAAATATTACCCGCGCTGCATTTACGAGCGGCGAAAGTCCTTACAACTATGTGCAAGCATTCGGTTCTCATTTATTTTTATCGGCTAATCCTGATGATGTTAAAAATGCATTGAATGCTGGTTGTGCTGCTGCAGCGATTTTGCCATCCGTCACACAACAAACGGATTCTCATGAATTAAAAATTGCGTTTGATGGCGATGCTGTTTTATTTTCCAATGATTCTGAAAAAATATTTCAGCAAGAAGGGATTGATGCCTTTACCAAGCATGAAGTCGATGATGCGAAAAATCCATTGCCTGGTGGCCCCTTTAAAGGTTTTTTAAAGGCGCTACAACTATTACAAAAGCAATTTCCAGAAAAAGAATGTCCTGTGCGAACAGCGTTAGTAACCGCACGTCAAGCGCCAACGCATGAACGCGTGATTCGGACATTACGTGTGTGGGGAATTCGTATCGACGAAGCCTTATTTTTAGGTGGATTACCGAAAGGAAAATTTTTAAAAGCCTTTCAAGCGGATATTTTTTTCGATGATCAGCAGGTGCATTGTGATTCAGCGGCAAAGCATGTTACGACGGCGCATGTGCCGAATGGTTAGTCTTTTTGGGTAACAGATCACTCCGTAGATAGAAACGCCGATTTTGGATGCTTTTTTGCAGTAAATCTCGTTGAAATGCTCGATGTACGATCAAGTACACCTGCGCTTTCAACTCAATTTACTACAAAAAATTATCTCAAACTCGACGTTTTACTAAATCAGACAACGAGGCCTGATCTGTTACGTTTTTGGTTACGCTGCTTTATCAACAATCGTTGAAATAGTTTTATGCGATTTCATTGCGTGCCATAAATCCCAGTTGCGTTGCAAATTCAACCAAAATTCAGGTGGCATGCCAAGGGCATCTGAAAGTGCCAACGCAGATTCTGCACTGACGCCTCGCTTGCTATTGATAATTTCATTTAACCGCGCATAAGTCCAACCCAAATGTTTCGCAAATGTTTTTTGTGTTAAACCCATTGGTTCAATAAATTCTTTTAACAGCATTTCGCCTGGATGTGTCGGCGGTCTATTTTTCGGTAACATAAACTATACCTCAATGATAATCGACAATATCGACATCAACTGCATTTTCTTTTTCCCACCGAAAAATAATGCGCCATTGCTTATTGACACGTATGCTCCAAAATCCCTTTAAATGACCGCTTAATTTTTCCAATCTATTGCTTGGCGGAATTCGTAGCATTTCGACCGTCGATACCGAATTAATTTGATCAAACAGTCGATTAATACGTTCATGCAGCTTCGCATCAATTTTTCGAGAATAACGGCTTGAAACATCATCATAGATGTCTTGTGCCATTTTAGATGCAAAATTCTGTATCATATATATTATATATCGATATTCGATATTTTTCAAATGTGGTTTTGATGATTGATTGTATAGGGAAATCTTATGAATTCAATACCGTGTTTTTGCGATCATCCGAGAGATTAATCACCTTCACCACCGACTCAGCCAATGCGCGAGCTTCTGCCGCATCATCACATTCTACCATCACACGCACACAAGATTCGGTACCCGATGCGCGTAATAAAATTCGCCCTGACCCATTTAATTTTTTTTCGACTTGATCAACGGATTCTGAAATTTCAGGCATAGATAAAAAACGATTGGGATCTTTCACTTTTACATTTAATAATATTTGCGGGCGTTTATGCATGACTTGTTTACAGTCGTATAGCGATTTTTTTGTTTGTTGCATAATGCGTAACACTTGCAATGCGCTAATCACACCATCCCCTGTCGTTGCATAATCTAAGTTGACGATGTGACCGGAACCTTCGCCACCCAAACGCCAATTATTTTGGTGTAATTTTTCTAATACATAACGATCACCCACCGCCGCACGTTCAAATTGAATATGGCGAGTTTGTAGCGCTTTTTCCAGGCCTAAATTACTCATCAGCGTGCCAACAATGGCGTTATATTTTTTCGTTTCATCGGTTGCTAGAATACATAAAATTTCATCACCATCGACAATTCCCCCTTGATGATCCACCATCATCAATCGATCGCCATCACCATCAAAAGCAATACCGCAATCGGCTTTTTCTTTTAATACACGTTGTTGCAAGCTGGCAACATCGGTAGCGCCGCAGTGATCATTAATATTTTTTCCATTGGGACTGGCATGCATGGTAATAATGTCTGCGCCTAGTTCGGAAAAAATAATGGGCGCGCAATTAAATGTTGCGCCATTCGCGCAATCTAAAATAATTTTGTAATTTTTTAAATGTAATGATTGAAATAATTGCTTGCAATGTGAGATATATTGTTTTACTGCATCAGTGATCATGGTTGAGACGTGATCAATCACGTCTCTATCATCAGACGAAAATTCCAGCATTTTTTTTTCGATCAATAATTCGTATTCATCCGATAATTTAAATCCATCGTGTCCAATAATTTTGACGCCATTATCTTCGTATGGATTATGCGATGCGCTGATAACCATTCCTGCTGATGCCTGTAATTCTTTGGTGAGAAAAGCAATGGCAGGTGTTGACAGCACACCTAACAAAGAAACATCGACACCCGCTGAGATTAATCCTGATTTTAAGGCATTTTCGAGTAATTCGCCGGATTCTCGCGTATCGCGACCCATTAAAATAATGGGTTTTTTGGATGATTCAGACTTAATAACCGAACCAATCGCCCATCCGAATTTGATCATCCATTCAGCGTTAATAACCGATCCGCCAACACGTCCACGCACGCCGTCCGTGCCGAAATATTTTTTTTGTGTCATTGTGTTCCTCGATAATGCGAATTAAGAGCTGATTTTTTTGCATCCGCTCGGAATGTTGTGGTTAGGATGGTTTTCGGAGAGACGCCGTGAATACATCCCTGTAGGCTTGCTTGGTGTGGCATCCATGCCACACACACTCCCCTCAAACCATCCGTAACCCCAACATTCACTCGCTACCGATAGTTCGGCTCTTAATTCGCATAATAGAATTGAATGGTCAATAATACCGAAAAAATCGATTATTGTCTCAAATTTTAGTCAAACATTTTCCCACGGCGGATCTTTAAAAAAATCAATGGGGGTTGTAACACGAATACCCTGCTGTTCAAACGGCCGTGATAAATTTCCAACAATTTGTACGGTTTGTTTTGGTTTTAATAACTGCTGATAATATTTCAATGATGAAGATATTGTGTCATCGCTTAATTTTACTTCGATCAGGTCAATGACTTTGCCGTTAATAACGGTCACAAAATCAATTTCTCGACCATCACGATCACGAATATAATGCAAATGACAACGATGTCCGAAATAATCTTCCATAAAATGCAATCGTTTTAATAAATGTGTTGCGACCAAATTTTCTAAACGCACGGCGCGATCATTTTCACAATCCGCATTATCATAAAAATAAACTTTTGCGGGTTTGTGAATCGCACGTGGGATATTTTTTGATAACGGATAAATCGGAAATAACAAATACATACGTTCCAATAAATTTAACCATGATTTTGCGGTTTTTGGCGCAATTTCTAAATCTTGCGCAAGATGAGAAAGCGAAATCATGCTGCCAACTCGTTCGCGCAACGCATCCGAAAATATTTGCAACAATTGTATTTCACGCGTTTTTTCCAAATCGCGCACATCTTCACGAATAACACGAGAAAAACGCTCTGAACGCCAACGATTGGCTTCGCGAATATCGGCATTGATAAAGGGTTCTGGAAAACCACCCAGCGTCATTAAACGTTCATACGTTTCAACTTGGCTAATTTTTACGGGATGTTCGTCCAGTGTTAATGGATGCAAACGCCAGTAATGATATCGACCCATCAACGAATCTCCACCACGTCGATACACGTCTAATCGTGCAGAACCTGTCACCAAATACTGTTGATTGTCCGGTTTTGTATCGTAAACCCCTTTAATCCATCGTTTCCAACGCGGATATTTATGTAATTCATCAAACACCACCAATTGTTCATCGTGCGACCAATGATGCTTCAAAATAATTTTACGATCGGCATCTAAATCCAAATTTAAATATTGGCTTTTTTTGTAATCACGACAAATGGCTTTACTTAAGATGGTTTTTCCCACTTGGCGTGGTCCACCGATAAAAACCATTTTCTTTTTCAAGTCTTTTAAAATAAACGGTTCAATGTAACGTTTCATGATCGAATGACCTGCGGTTATGGAATCAGAAGATTCGGCTGAATTGACCTCTAGTCACAATTTGCCTCGGCTATTTTGTAGTATAGGTCATTTCTGCCGTAATCACAAATCGTTTTTCTTCTTGGGGGTTTTATAAAAACAACACCGGATCAATTCCAAAACGTTTACTCAAGGCTTGGATATGATCCAGTGTTAATCTTCGTTTATTATTCATAATTTTTGAAACCAACGATTTTGAACCAATCTCAGGAAAATCGGCAACACCCAAATTGTGATGATCCATTAAAACTTTTAGCATCGTAGTATCTGGTTTTAATGCACGAATAACTTTATTAAATTGACGAAATGATGTCGATTCATCTTCCCAACGTTCAATGCTGACAGATAAAATTTCAATCAGCAGACGATGGTAATCATAATCTTCAATTAATTCTTCCATCAAAGCCAATGCTAATTGATGCTCTTCATCACTGTTAATGTGTGCAATAAAACTCGCTTGATCAAGCAGCGTATGCG